>Ga0222639_1000995_pt1 | contig 12425 bp, 11 predicted proteins | sample AntAcemetagen185_FD_179863 | JGI IMG/M metagenome (GOLD analysis project Ga0222639, IMG submission 179863) | Saline water microbial communities from Ace Lake, Antarctica - #185 | ecosystem: Environmental > Aquatic > Non-marine Saline and Alkaline > Saline | place: Antarctica: Ace Lake...
ATAAATTGGTAACCTTATGAAAGGAACTTTAATGCCTAAAATATCACTATATTCATTCTGCAATCCAAACCTTTCATATTCTTTATTAACATCCCAACGATGCAATTCGACATGTTGTTCAATCCTTTTTCTTGCTCTAACTGCTCTAATTCCATATGCTTTTCTTACATTAACTATTCCAAGTCCTCTGATTTCAAGTGTATTTTGTAACAACTCTTCTCCATATCCCATGATAATTCTATCATCTGTTTTTTCTATATTAACGACATCATCTGCAACCAATCTATGTCCACGCTCAACAAGGTCAAGGGCAATTTCACTTTTACCAATACCACTTTCCCCTGTAAGCAATATCCCGGCACCATAAACATCAACGAGCCCACCATGAATTACAGTTCGAGGAGCTAATTCCTTATATAGATATGAACCGACTAATTTCATAAAACGCATTATCTTCAAGTGAGTATTCATCACAGCAATATTGTATTTATCTGCAATTTCTATTATTATCGGAGGAATTTCATTTACTTCAATAAAAACTATACATGGAATATGAAAAGAAAACATTCTTTCAAAAATTGATTTAATAGCCATTGGAGAAATAGAAAACAAATATTTTAATTCTTTTTCACTTATTATCTGTATATTATTGGCAGAAAAATTCTCCCAATATCCTGTCAACTCCAATCCTGGAATATTTAATTTCGGAGAAGAAATAATGTTTTTCGCACCTGTAGGTTGATTTATGTATTTTAATTCCGTTATATTTTTTATATCATTATAAAATTTTTGAATATTTAATTTTTTACTCATGATTTATTGTCTTAATTTTTCTTTATATTTTCTTAGCTGTCTTACCATTTTTTCCATTGCCTCATCTATTGCCTTCGTTTCATCGTCTGCTTTTTGTTTTATAACTAATTGCTTCTTGGGGACATTAATAATTATCTCAACACTATATTGAGAATGTGTTTCTTTATCTAAAATCACATGTGTATCTATTGTTCTATCATAAATTTTTGATAACCGTTCCACCTCACCTTCAATATATTCTTTTAAATTCTTTGATAAATCGATATGTCTCGCAGTTATTTTAACTTCCATCTTCTCCTCCATATTTTTTTATTAATTTTTATTAACTTAGTCAATTTCATATTATTATAATATAATAATTATTATTCCATTAATCTCTATTTAATTTATTAATCTGCACGAGGATGTGCTTGTTTATAAGATTTTAATAGATGCTTCATTTTAATATGAGTGTAAATTTGGGTTGATGATAAACTCGAATGACCTAATAAAGCTCTCACCGATTCCAAATCTGCGCCATTATCCAATAATTGTGTAGCAAATGAATGACGTAACACATGTGGACTATTTTTTTTACTTCCTTTTGACACGACCTTTAAATATTTCTCTGTTCTATATTGAACCGAGCGATTTGTAATTCTTTTATTCCGAGATGAAATAAAAAGTGGACTTCCGTTTGTAAAATTACCATACTTTCCCCTTCTGAATATAAAATACTTTTCAACTGCTTCTATTGCATGTTTACCAAGCGGTAATACTCTTTCCTTATTCCCTTTGCCAATAACAGTCATCAATCCACTATGAAAGTCCAAATCATTAATATTTAGATTAACTAACTCGCTAAGTCGAATTCCTGAACTATAAAACACTTCAATGATTGCAAGATCTCGACTATGAATAAAATTATCAGCTTTATTTATCTCAAAAATTTCCTTCGTCTGCTCTTCACTCAATCCGATTGGCAATGATTTTGATATTTTGGGCGATCTTATTGAATAACAAGGATTAACTTTTATCCATTCATTTTTTATAACAAATTTGAAAAATGATTTTAAAGTAGCTAATTTTCTCGCAATTGATCTCGGCGAATATTTTTTTTCCGACAACATTCCCAAAAAATGTCTAACAGTGAATTTATCAATATCTTTAAGAGATATTTTAGGTTTTGAAAAATATTCTACACAAAATGAATGAAATTGATTTAAATCTTCATTATAAGAATTTTGAGTATAAGGTGAATATTTCCTTACATTTTTTAAATATTTAATAAATTTTTCTTTTACTTTATTAAAATTCATTTGAATATTTTACAACTTCCCTAACAATTTTATTAAAATATTATCATCATCGTTAATATTAATATTTTTTTAAACCAAATTCAACTGTTTTCGTCCCTTTTCATAATTGAAATAGCAGTCATAATATCATCAGGGATTGGAGCTTCTAATTTCATTAATTCATTTGTTATTGGATGAGTAAATTCCATTTGATAACTATGTAACGCCTGTCTATGAATATTATCCATAACTTCAATTGCAATTCTTCTATGTCTCGGAATAAGTGTTTTAAAGCGTTTCATTTTGCCTCCATAATTGGTATCACCAAGAACAGGATGATTCATATTTGAAAAGTGGACACGAATTTGATGAGTTCTACCTGTAATGATCCGTATTTTCACTAAACTAATAAAATCATATTCTTCTAATACTTCATAGTGCGTTTCGGCATATTTGCTTTTGTTTTTTACATTATCTGAAACAACTGAAAATTTTTGTCTATTGGATCTACTTCTTCCAATATTTGTAATTATTTTTCCGGAACTATCTTTTAATTTTCCCCAAACTAAAGCAAGATAATATTTCTTTATTTCTCTTTTCTCAAATTTCTTCGCCATTAAATTATGAGCAATGTTATTCTTTGCAGCAATAATAATTCCAGAAGTATCTTTATCTAACCGATGAACAATTCCCGGTCGATATTCTCCACCTACATTAGATAAAGTGGTACAATGATGAGCCAACGCATTTGCCAAGGTTCCCGTACGATTTCCTATTCCGGGGTGAACAACTAAACCGGGAGGTTTGTTTATTACAATAAGATCATCGTCTTCATAAATAAAATCTAATGGAATATTCTCCGGCTCAACTTGCAATCTTTTTAATCGTGGAATGTTAACAGTGATAACATCATCTTTTTTAATTTTTGTGGAAGCTTTTTTTATATATTCATCATTTCTTATAATTAAATTTCGTTCAATTAACTCCTGAACTTTTGTACGCGAAACACCGCTGATCTGCGAAGTAATAAACGCATCAATACGCATTATTTTTGCTTTTTTGGGCACTATTATCTTAAAAGTCTGAGTTTCTACTGTCTCTTGATAAAGCAGATTTTTTAAATTCATATATTTAAATAATTATAATATATTTTCTTTTCTTTCATTATTAAGTATTTTACAAAATTAATAATTTAAATTCAATATCTTTCTTTAGTTTTATAAAAATTGTAAGTTCACATAAAAAACCGTTAAAACGGTTAATATTTGAATTATTTAACCACTTTAATAGTTTCTTTAGTGGACTCAAAAAAAACACTTGATAAATAAATATCAAGCGTTCTCTTAAATAGATCAAACTAATTCTGAATGAAATATTTTTATTAATTATCTTCTATTTCTATCTCTGTCAAAACTTTTTCTTTTATTTTCAAACCCTTCCGGTTTTTCATTTAATCGTTTAATGCTCAATTTTAACTTCCCTTGTGGATTGGTATCAAATAATTTTACCTTTACTTTATCGCCAGTTTTCAAAACGTCCGTAACTTTTTCAACTCGTTCCCATTTTAATTCCGAAATATGAACTAATCCCTCAACACCAGGTAATATTTCCACGAAAGCACCAAAATCTAGAATATTTTTCACTTCGCCTTCATAAGTTTTCCCTACTTCAGGTTCTTCAATAATTGCTAATATAATATCTTCCGCTTCTTTTGCCGCTTTACTATCGTTAGAAAATATATTTACACTTCCTTCATTTTCATCTTGATCTATATCTATTTCAACACCGGTTTTTGCAACAATTTCCTTGATCATTTTACCGGATGGGCCAATAATAGCACCAATTTTATCTATAGGAACTTTAATTGATTTAATCCTTGGGGCATATTTATTTAATTCTTTTCTCGGTTCAGTCAATGTTTCTTTCATTTTATTTAGAATATGTAATCTTCCTTCACGAGCTTGATTTAGAGCTGCTTCCATTCTTTCAAAAGACAATCCTTTAATTTTTAAATCCATTTGGATCGCTGTAATTCCATCTTCTGTTCCCGTAACCTTAAAATCCATATCACCATAATGATCTTCTTCACCCAAAATATCGGATAATACTACAAAATTATCTCCATCAGTGACAAGACCCATTGCAATTCCACTTACCATTTTTTTAATATCTACACCGGCGTCCATTAAAGATAAACATCCACCACAAACCGACGCCATTGAAGAAGAACCATTTGATTCTAAAATATCACTTACAACACGAATTGTATATGGAAAATTTTCCTTTTGTGGAATCATATATTTCAATGCTCTTTCCGCTAAATTTCCATGTCCGATCTCTCTACGACTAACACTGAATCTCATTCTTGTTTCACCAGTTGCAAAAGGTGGAAAATTATATTGTAACATATATTGTTTATCTGTTAAGCCATCGATATTATCCAATAATTGTGTATTTTTGGTGGAACCTAAAGTTGTAACAACAAGTGCTTGTGTTTCACCACGAGTAAATAATGCAGAGCCATGTGTTCTCGGTAATAATGACACTTCAGAAGTTATTTTTCGTATTTCATCCGGTTTTCTACCATCAATCCTGATCTTTTCTTTTAATATTCTTCCTCTTACTTTTTCCTTAGTTCTGTCATTTACAATATTTTTTATTTCCGAACTTTTTTCTTCATAGTCGTCGCCATATTTCTCTTCCAATTCATCAAATATCTTTTGAGTCAATTCGACTCGTTCATTTTTATTATCATTTTGAATTAATTTATCGATCTTGCCTTCAACAGTTTCAAGAACTTCTTTCTTTAATTCATCATCTTCTATGAACTCAGGTTTTTCTCTTTTTTCAGGATTTATCTCTGCAATCAATTCTTCCTGCAAATCAATTGTATCAACAATAGAATTATGAGCTTTTTTCATTACCTCTATGAATTCTTTTTCTGTAATTTCTTTTGCTTCCCCTTCAACCATATTTATGGAATCACGAGATCCTGCAATTATCATTTCAACATCACCGGTTTCTATCTCATCAAACAAAGGATTTACGATCAATTCACCATTTTTTCTTCCAATTCTCACCGTAGAAACCGGACCATCAAATGGAATATTTGAAATAGATAATGCGGCCGTAGAAGCAATTGCTCCCAAAATATCAGGTTGATTTTCACCATCATAAGATAATACACTTACCATCACCTGAGTTTCATAATACCAATTTTTTGGTAAAAGTGGTCTTATTTGTCTATCTATTAACCTTGCACTTAAAACCTCTCTTTCCGAAGGTCTCCCTTCTCTTTTTATAAATCCACCGGGAATTTTTCCACCGGCATAAAATTTTTCTCTATAATCAACAGATAAAGGAACAAAATCAGCTCCTTCTCTCATTGTATTACCTGCAACTACAGTTGCCATTACTATTGTTTCACCTGATTGAGCAAGAATAGCACCATCTGCTTGTTTTGCCATTTTTCCAGTTTCAAGTGAAATCAATTTTCCATTAATCTCTTTTTGCTTTTTTATCAAAATTTCTCCTTTTTAAAGCATCCATAAAATCATTATTAAATAATTTTACTTATTCTATTTCCTTATACCTAATTTCTTAATTAATTCAGCGTATTCACTCTGTCCTTTTTTCTTCATCACATATTTCAATAATCTTTTCCTTTTACCAATCAAAATTGATAAAGCTCTACGATTATGATTATCTTTTTTATTAATTTTTAAATGTGCTGATAAATCTTTTATGCGTTGGGTTAACATCGCAATTTGAACTTCCGGACTACCGGTATCCCTATCTTTTTCCCCGTATTCTTTTACCATATCTTCTTTTTGACTTTTTGTTAATGTTGTCATTTGAACTCCTTTGTTTTCTTTTTTCCATAAAAAGTTTTTTGTATTTGAATATCAATACAATTTTAATTTCTTAATCTAAATTATTTTCTTTGAATAAAATATCTCTCACAATCACTTTTATCCTTTTTCAATTGTTCAATCAATTTTTCTTCATTTCCAAATTTCTTTTCGTTTCGTAACCAAGAATGAAATTTTATTTCAATTTCTTCACCACTAATATTTTTAATACTATCATCGATGATATGAATTTCAATTGATAGATCTTTATCATTAAATGTTGGACTATAACCGATATTGCACATTCCATTATATATATCATTATTTATTGATACTTCAACACAATATGCACCGATTTTTGGGATGACCTTTTTTGATGATATCGGTTTTAAATTTAATGTAGGAAAACCTAAATTCCTTCCTCTTTGTTTTCCGGAAATAATCTTACCTTTCATAGTATATTTTCTTCCGAGAATATAATTCACTTTATCTATTTCACCGGTGGCAAATAGGCGTCTTAGATTAGTACTACTTATATTATAATCATTATTTTTCAATTTTTCAACAACTTTTATTCCAAATCCGTGCTTTTTGCTTAATTCATTTAACAATGTTGCATTACCATCATTATTTTTCCCAAAAGTATGTGTAGAACCTAAAATAATTTTTTTAATATCAATATATTTCAACAATATTTTTTCAATAAAATCCTTTGAAGATACTTTTGAAAATTCCTTATTAAAATCTTGCACTACCAACAAATCTAATTTTGTATCAGAAAGTATTTTTTTCTTTTCATTTAATGTAGTAATTAGTTTTACATCATCTTTATTATTTCCAAAAAATTCTTTAGACGATGGATTAAAAGTTATTAAAATGCTTTTCACATTTAGTCGTTTTGACTCTTCTAATAAAGAATTAATAATTTCTTGGTGTCCCAAATGAATTCCATCAAAATTTCCAACAGTAACTACAGCTGCAACTTTATTTTTTAAATTATTTATATTTCTAATGATTTCCATTCTTCCACAAACTCTTCTATTTGAAAACTATCATCTACTGAATATTCACCGATTTTACTTCTCAATAACTCCTTAGCATGTCCGTAACATCCCAATTTTTCGCCTATATCATTTGCCAAAACTCTAATATAAGTACCGGTTGAGCATTCGACTTTTAACTTTAAAATATTACCAAAATAACTTAAAATATCAATACTGTAAATGTTTATTTCTATTGGCTTTCTTTTTATTTCAATACCTTTTCTGGCATATTTGTATAATCTTTTTCCTTTAATTTTTTTAGCTGAATACATTGGTGGAATTTGTTTAATTTCACCTTTAAAAGAATCAATTACATTTTGTATTTGTATCATTGAATACTCTGGAATATCACTATTTTCCTTTATTACTTTACCCGTTCTGTCCATTGTATCCGTTGAACTTCCTAATGAAATGTCAACAATATATTCTTTCTTTGCATTTTTATAATTATCTAATTTCTTTGTATGTTTTCCAAAACCCAAAATTAATAATCCTGTAGCAAATGGATCCAAAGTACCAGCATGACCAACTTTTTTAAACTTTGTCATATTTCTCATTTTTTTAACAACATCAAATGAAGTCCAATCTTTCGGTTTATTTACCGGAATGGTCATACCAACGACTTTATTTGTTAATATCTCGCAATATTTCTTTAATTCTTTCTGCTTTTTTAAACGATTCATCTTTTTTAATTATTATTTCTGGAACATTTCTCAAAACTAAATTATCTGCTATTTCTTTTTTAATACGGTTTTTGTTCCTTATTATTGATTTCAAACACTCTTCTTGTTCAATATCCGTTTGTAAATTGAGGATACTTACATAAATTTTTGCATATCTCAAATCAGGTGAAATCTCAACTTTTGCCAAAGTAATAAACGATTTTTCACATTTGTTAAGTGTGTTTCTTGCAAAAAATTCACTAACAATATGTTTTATCTCTTCACTAACTTTTTTCTGTCTTATGCTCATATTTTATTTACTTTTTAATTTTCTCTTAACTGCCTTCTCAACAAAACATTCAATTATATCATCAATTTTTATATCCTTAAATCCGTCTATAATTATTCCGCATTCGTATCCTTCGGAAACTTCTTTTGCATCATTTTTAAATCTTTTTAAACTAGATAAATATCCTGAGAATATTTTATTTCCATCCCGTAAAATATTAATTTGAGCATTTTTAATCATCTTCCCTGAAATGACAGAACAACCTGCAATATCTCCAATACGAGAGATTTTAATAATATCACGCACTTCGGATTTTCCCACTTCCTGATGGAATCTTTCCGGTTCTAACATGCCTTCCAAAGCTAATCTAATTTCTTCAATAGCATCATAAATAATTGTATAATTTCTGATCTCAACATTTAATTCTTTTGCTAACTCATTTGCTTGAAAAGTAGCATTTACATGGAATCCAATTATAATTGCATTTGAAGCTGCTGCTAAATTAACATCAGTTTCTGTTATCATTCCGAGACCCTTATGAATAATTTTTACTGCAACTTCTTTTGTTGACAGTTTCATGAAAGAATCGGCAAATGCTTCAATTGATCCGTCTGCATCACCTTTAATAATTATCGCAAGTTCTCTTGTTTTCCCTTCAGCTATTTGTTTACCTATTTCATCAAGAGTTATTATTGATTGAGCTCGAAATTCTTGTTCTCTATAAATTCTTTGTCTCTCACTAGCAATTCTTCTTACAGCTTTTTCATCTGATAAACAAATAAAATTATCTCCAGCTTGTGGCACATTGTCAAAACCTTGAATTTGTATAGAATCGCTTGGATACGCAGCTTTAAGTTTTTCATTTTTATCATTGATCATTGCTCTAACTCGCCCTGCAGAACGACCACAAATAAAAGAGTCACCGACTTTTAGAGTTCCTTTTTTAATTAACACTGTCGCAACTGCTCCTAATCCTTTATCCAATTTGGACTCTATAACATTACCTTTGGCATTGCCTTTTTTTGTTGCTTTTAATTCAAGAATTTCGGCTTCTAATATAATAGCTTCCAATAACTTATCAATATTGGTTCCCATTTTTGCAGATACTTCAACTGATTGTATCTTTCCTCCCCAATCCTCAACTAATATTCTATTTTCTGAAAGTTCTCTTTTCACTTTATCAATATCGGCATTTGGCTTATCAATTTTATTGATTGCAATAATAATTGGCACTCCGGAAGCTTCTGCGTGACTAATTGCTTCTTTTGTTTGTGGCATAACGCCATCATCAGCAGCTACAACAATAATTGCTATGTCAGTTATTTGAGCACCTCTGGCTCTCATTGCAGTAAAAGCTTCATGACCAGGTGTATCAATAAAAGTTATTTGTTTACCATTATCTAAGTTAACTTTATAGGCACCAATATGCTGAGTAATTCCTCCTGATTCCTTATCTACTACATTTGTATTTCTTATATAATCTAAAATTGATGTTTTACCATGATCAACATGTCCCATTACAGATATTATCGGTGCTCTTTCTTCTAAAGATTCCTTATCTACATCCTTTTCCTCTTCGATGAATTCTTCCGTATATTCTTCCATTTTTTTTGCTTCATAATCAAATTCAGAACATAAAAGCTCGATTAAATCCCAATCCAATCTTTGATTAATAGAAACCATTATTCCCATTTCCATACATTTAGTAATAACTTCATTTGCTGTGATATCTAAACGTTTACTTAAATCATTTACACTAATAAATTCGGTCAATTCAATGATATTATTTTCCTCTTCGGAAATTACATCATTTCCTTTTTTTCTTTTTCTCTTTTTTTTCAATTTTCTTTCATCTATTTTGGCAAGTGTCGCTTTTAAATTTTTATCTACTGCATTTTGGTCAACTTTTTTCTTGTTTTTCCATGATCTTTCATTACTCTTTTTATCTTGCTTATCTTTACTGCTTTTTTTCGATTTCAATTTCTTTAGACGAGATTTTAATGGGGATACTTGTATTCTTTTGCTTGTTCTCTTATGTTTTTCTTTTAATTGTTTTAATTTTTCATTTATTTTATCTTCTTTAATCTCTTCTTCTGTTTTTTCGATTACCTTTTTTCTTTTCTTAGATTTTTTAGATTTGCTCTTTAATTCTTCTTCTTTTTCTAATAACTTTTTTGCCTCTGTTTCGGCTTTTTTTCTTCTTATTGTCTCTTCTTTTTCTTTTTTTCGCTTTTTTTCTAAAATTTCTTCTTCTTCGATTTTTTTAGCATTTTTTAATTCTATTTCTCGTGCTGTTTCTGCTTTTTCTCGCGCAGCATCTTCTATTAACCTCTTTTTTTCCTCTATTGCTTGTTTATCCTGCAATGTAGTCGTAAATTTTTTATCAATTTTTATATTATTAGAATAATCTTTAATATCTTTACCAAATTTATCTAATACAATCTTAATAATATCTTCATCTAATGGTTTGTTAACTGAAGTTTTAAAATTTTTTGATTTTAAATATACAATGATATCTTTATGAGATATATTCAATTGCTTTGCTAATTGAAATATTTTTATTCGCTTTTCATTTTTAGTGGTTGGCATTAAGAAGCTCCTACTTTACACATATTCTAATTTTATACATTCTGATCCAGATCTAATTCCTTTTCTTTCTCTTCTTCTCTCTTACTTTCTAAAGCATCTTGTATTATGAATTCTAATTTCTCAAATGTTTTCTCGCCAATTCCCTTAATACTTAATAATTTTTCAGTGTCAGCATTTAAAAAATCTGCAACTGTTTCAATTCCTTCATTTTGAAGAGTTTTTGCTTGAGCATCAGTAATTTCATCAATATCCTCAATAAAAATATCATCACCTTCTAAACGATTATATTCTGATTGACGAATTGCATCAATTTCATAGCCAGTTACTCGTGAAGTAAGATTAATATTTACACCACCAGATCCAATAGCAGTGGCAATTTCCTCATCTTCGAAAACGGCTAAAGCATATTTTCTCTCTTCATCAATTTCAATAAAAGATGGTTTTGCAGGTGATAAAGCTCTCGAAATCAATAATTCTGATTCATTACTATAATTAATAATATCAATATTTTCACCACCTACCTCATTAACAATTGTCTTTATTCTATTCCCTTTAATTCCAACGCAAGCTCCAACAGGATCAATTCTTTTGTCATTTGTTGTTACAACTATTTTACTTCTTCGTCCCGGTATTCTAGCAATTGTTTTAATTTCTACAATACCATCATAAATTTCTGGCACTTCCAATTCAAAAAGTCGCCTTAAAAATAATTCATCTGATCTCGATATTATTATTTCTGGTCCCTTGCTACTAATTTGGACATCTTTTATTACCGCTTTTATTGTATAACCACGATGATATCTTTCGGTAGGAATTTGTTCATTCCTTGGCATTTTCAACTCTATTTTATCATTGTTGATAAATACAGTACCGTTTCTTCTTGCCTGATGAATATTACCTACAACAATTTCTCCAATGCGTTTTTTATAATCATTAAATATCTGTTCTCTTTCTATTTCAATGATCCTTTGACTTAATATTTGTTTAGCTGCAGAAATTGATCTTCTCCCAAAAATGGTCGGTTCAATTATTTTAACAACAACTTCTCCCACTTCTACATCTTCGGAATCGGGCATTTCTTTCGCATCAGAAAGTGATATTTGTGATACTTCATCATCCATATCATCATCAGCAACTACTTCAAGTTCTTGATATATTTCTATTTCTCCCATTTTTGTATTAACAATAATATCAAAATTATCAACATCACCAAATTTTTTCCTTATTAGTGATTCAATTACATTTTCAATGATATTACCAACTTCTGCCCTTGCTATATTTTTTTCTTTTGCAAGTAATATAAATGCTTCAATAAGTTTTTTTTGATCCAAAACGACAACTCCTATTTACCATTTTAATTTTAATTTTCCATATTTAATTCTATTATAATTTATTTCTACTGTATCTTTTTTCTTCTTGTTTTTTGATTCTATTAATATTTTTTCATTATCAGCTTCTATTATTTTACCCTTTATTGAACTATTTTTATTTCGACCATCAAAAAAAATATTAACACTACGACCAATATTACGAATAAATTGATATGGTTTTGTCATTTTACTATCTAAACCAGGTGAAGTTACTTCAAAACGATATTTATTGCCAATAATATTATCAAACTTTTCATCGTCAGACAATGTATGAGAAAAAATTGCCAAATCATCTAATTTTATTCCTTCTTTTTTATCAGCAATGATTTTTATCATATTTACATCATTGTTAATAATTATTTCTTCTATAATTATTCCCATTTTCTCCGCTATTTGATTGGTCACTTCTTTTATTCTATCCTTCATACATCCCTCATAAAACAAAAGTGGGATAACTCCCACTTCTTACTAAGTAATATACAAATACTTTTTAAAAATCCAAATATTTTAATTAATTATTTTTTATTCCTA
>Ga0222639_1000997_pt1 | contig 12422 bp, 11 predicted proteins | sample AntAcemetagen185_FD_179863 | JGI IMG/M metagenome (GOLD analysis project Ga0222639, IMG submission 179863) | Saline water microbial communities from Ace Lake, Antarctica - #185 | ecosystem: Environmental > Aquatic > Non-marine Saline and Alkaline > Saline | place: Antarctica: Ace Lake...
AAATAAAAGCATTATGATTTTATTTGTCTATACAAGTTTTTCAACATTTGTGAAGAAGGACTATGAAATACTTAAAAAACATTTCCAAATAAGAAAATTCCAATATAAAGCCAGCAATAAATTTTTTATTAATTTAGTAAGTCAGATTAAAATTTTTATTTGGTTAACAAAAAATATTTGGAAAGCAAAATATATTTACATCTGGTTTGCTGATTATCATTCTTTCTTGCCAATATTGTTTGCAAAAATATTAAAGAAAAAATCTTTCTTGGTTTTAGGTGGTTATGATGTTACTTATATTCCTGAAATAAAATATGGTTCTTTTTCCAATCCTTTGAGATCTTTTTGTACGAAGTTTTCTATAAAAAATGCTTCAATCTGTTTACCAGTTTCATATTATGTAGAGAAAGAAGCAAAAAAAAGAGTTAAAAAACTTAATTCAAAAGTGATTTACAATGGTATTGATACAGTTCCCTATGATCATAAAAAGGGGAAAGAGAATATAGTGTTAACGGTTGGGAATTGCAATAACTCACAAAGGATAAAACTAAAAGGAATAGATTTTTTCGTGGAGACAGCAAAGGCACTCCCAAATTATAAATTCATTGCAATAGGAATATCAAAGAAAGTAGAGAAATATTTAGGAGAAATTCCCAAAAATGTTCAACTGATTGACAAACTTCCACATGAAAAGTTGTCTGATTTTTACAAAAAAGCAAAAATTTATTGCCAGTTTTCATTGGTCGAATCTTTTGGATTATCTGTCCTTGAAGCAATAAGTTTTGGTGCTATTCCCATTATATCTAATAAAGGTGCTTTACCTGAAATATTTGGCAGTTGTAGTTTTATCCTAAAAGAAAGAAGTGTAAATAAGGCAATAGAAATGATACAAAAAGCAATGAATTCATCTGACAGTCGGGGGAGGGAAGCAAGAGGAAGAATTATTGACAATTTTTCATTAGAAAATAGGGAAAGAGAAATTATTAAAATTTTATAACAATTATTATATTTGGGATAGTTGGGGAAAACGAAAGATATGGAAAAAAATTATAATATACATTTTGAACATAAAAAATTATGGATAAATTATGATTCCGGGAAAATAGTAAAAAATAAAATAAAATTAGTTTTAGATTACATTCCAAATGATATTGAATCTATTATTGATATTGGTTGTGGAAATGGAATTATTACGAATGAACTTTCAAAACAATATAAAGTTGTTGGCGTTGATACATCAAAGGAAGCTTTGAAATATCTTAAATGCGATAAGATAAATTCATCTTCGGAGAATATACCGGTCGATGATCTATCTTTTGATATGGTTTTTTCAAGTGAATTATTAGAACACTTACCAACAGGAATTTTATTAAAAACAATTGATGAATTTAAGAGAATTGCAAAAAAATATATTTTTATCACTATTCCTAACCAAGAATTATTAGAAATAAATTTTATCAAATGCCCAAAATGTGGATATATTTTTCATTCTTATGGACATTTAAATTCATTTTCTGAAAAAGATTTGATACGATTAATTGGTAATAATTTCAAGCATATAAAAACTGATTATTTTGGACCAGAGAAACGGAATTATAATAGAATTTTGTTGAGGATTAAACAATATTTAGGTAATAGATGGTTCCCAATACAAGCGAATACAATTTGTCCAAATTGTCAAAATACTAATTTTATTAAGAAAAAAGGCAATATAATTTCAAAAATTTGCAATGGATTAAATTTGATATTTTCTAAGAAAAAACCTTATTGGTTATTCATAATATTTGAAAGAAAAGAAAAATGAAAAAAGTTTTAATAATTTCATACTATTTTCCTCCAATAGGAGGGGCAGGGGTTCAAAGAGTTTTGAAGTTTGTCAAATATTTGCCAAAATTTAATTATAACCCAATTGTTTTAACTCCAAATTCTAGTTTAATACGCAATCATTCTTATGATCATTCTTTGATGGAAGAAATTCCTAAAAATACTAAAATATATACCACTTTTATTTTTGATTTGAATTGGATTTTTAAAATTCTTTATGGTTTAAAATTAAAAAAAATAGTTAATTTTATCAATGGAACTTTATTATTCCCCGATTATCAAAAGCAATGGATTCCCTTTGCTAAAATGAAAATAAAAAAGATTTTAAAAAGAGAAAAAATTGATCTTGTATTTATTACTTCACCGCCACATTCTATCCAAATTTTAGGTAAATGGATAAAAGAAAAATTTAATTTACCTGTTGTCTCAGATTATAGAGATCCATTTACATTTAACTATCAGGAAAAAAGCGATAACTTTTTTAAAAAATGTTTTAATTATGAAAAAAAATTACTTAATAAATGTGATATGATAATTGCAAATACAAAAGGAAATAGGGAAAATTATTTAGAAAAATTTAATATATCAGAAAATAAAATTAGTGTAATAACAAATGGTTTTGATAAAAAGGATTTTAAAAATATTAAAGTTGAAAGAGAACAAAATAACAAAATTATTTTTTCACATATTGGACAATTATATGGTGATTATAATGCTACACCTTTTTTATTAGCGCTCAATAAAATAAAAAACAAACTTAATAATGTTGAATTTAGATTTATTGGCTCAGTGACGCCAGATGATAAAAAATTGATAAAAAAATTTGAATTATCGAATTTTATTAAATTAATTAATTATTGTTCTCATAAAGAAGCGTTACAATACAGTAAAGAGAGCAATTTTTTATTATTAATTTTATCTAATGAAAATTGGGATTATTGTATTCCTGGTAAAACCTTTGAATATATTAATTCAGGCAGGAAAATATTAGCAATTGTTCCACAAAATGGATGTTGTGCGGAGATTATACGAAATACTAAAACTGGAGTTGTAGTCTCTCCAAACAGTATTGATAAGATCGCAAATGTAATTCTTGAATTTATAGAAAACCATAACAAAGATGATTTTAATCCAGATTTGGAAGAAATTAAAAAATATGAGAGGAGAAAATTAACTGAAAAATTAGCTTCAGTATTTGATAAGATTACTAAAAAAGGTTATAATAATTATGGAAATAACAAAAAAATTGAAAGAAATAATTCTTTCAGATAATACTGGATTTATTATGGGAACTCATAATGGAATTTTAATGAAAATTGTTAAGGAATCTAGATTAAAAAAAAGTATTAAATGGTTATTTCTAAATCTAATGGAACTCCAAGGAAATTACTTGATGCCAATAAGTTTCACAATTTTAGATGAGAAAACAAGATCGAAATTAAGGAAGAAATAAATAAGTATTATAATTGGTATATAAAAATAGAAAACAAAAAAATGGAAGAGGTAAAAAATGAAAATAGTATATTCATATTATGTATTAGATATTGTTCATAGAGGACATCTAAAAATGATGGAAAATGCAAAAGCAATTGCTGGGAAAGATGGCAAATTAATCGTTGGCATTTTAACTGATGAAGCAGTAATGGAGAAGAAGGCAAAACCAATTCTTTCTTTTGATGAAAGGTTCGATCTCGCGAATGCAATAAAATATATAGATTTAGTTGTTGCACAGGAAACTTATTCTCCGCTACCAAATGTAAAAAAAATCAAACCGGATATTCTGATGGAAAGTTCAAGTCATGATGATGAATCTATTGAAGAAGCAAGAAAAGTTATGGAAAGTATAAAAGGTAAAGTAATTGTTATACCATATTATCCTTCACAATCATCTACAGATATAAAAAACAATATAAAAAATAATGGAAATAAAAATGAAAAATAATTCCGATACAGCAATTCAAATTAAAATATGGCAGAAGAAAATGTTCTGGATGATGTGGATAACTTATGCATCATTTTATCTTTTACGTGTAAACATTTCGATTGCAATGCCAAGTATTATGAACGAATTTGGTTTAACCAAAACAAACATGGGTGTTATACTCACCAGTCTTTTCTTTGCTTATGCTATTGGACAATTTATTAACGGGCAACTTGGAGACAGGATAAATTCCCGAAGGATCATTACAATAGGGTTGATTACTTCTGCAGTATTAAATGTCATCTTCGGTTTCAGTGCTGGCGCAATTGTTTTAATGGCAATTTTGTGGGGTTTAAACGGATATTTCCAGTCAATGGGCTGGGGACCGACAGTAAAAACTATGTCTAACTGGTTTCCCAAGAAAGGTAGAGGTAAGATTGCAGGACGTTTGGGAACAGCCTACATTCTTGGTGGGGCTTTTGCATGGTTTTTGGCTGGAACAATTGTAAAATATATGAATTGGCGTTTCAGTTTCTGGATTCCTGCTGTAATTTGTATTATACTTGCTATACATTGGTATATAAGAGCAAGAAATGCACCTGAGGAAGTAGGTTTGCCAAGTTTGGAAGAACAGGAAAAAGGTATTGAAAAAGTTGAAATAAGAACAGATGATCATATAGGTTTCAAGAAGACTTTAAAAATTACACTTCTGAATCCTTATGTATGGTTTGCTGGATTTGCTCTTTTTGGTTTAAATATAGTTAGATATGGTTTTATGAGTTGGGCACCCACATATATGTTTGAAGAACAAGGAGCAACTATTTCGCTTGCTGCTTACAAAGCAATAGCATTTCCAGTAGCAGGTGGACTTGGAGCAATTTTCGCCGGTTGGGCATCAGACCACATTTTTAAAAATCGCCGAGCTCCGATTGCATTTATCATGTTAATTTTATTGGCAATATCATGTTATTTATATAGAATAGTTCCAGATGAAAATTGGGTTCTAAGTTTATTAATATTATTAATTATCGGATTTTTAACATTTGGGCCACATGTTTTAATAGTTGGAGCTTTACCTGCAGATCTGGGTTCTCGTAAAGCAGCTTCATCAGTAACAGGATTTATTGATGCAATGGGATATATTGGAGCAAGTTTAACTGGTGTAGGGACTGGTTATTTAATTGAAAAAATAAGTTGGAATGCTGCTTTTTATTTCTGGATTTTTGGAGCGATGTTCTCAGCGATTATGATAGCTTTTGTTTGGAAATTTGAAAATAAAAATAAGTAGAAAATAATTAACAAGTCATATAGAAATATAAGATTAAAGAAAGGATTATTATGAAAATATTATTTGTTTTTTGTGATATGTTAAGAGCAAATTTATTAAAAAATTTTAATAAAAATATTAAAAAAAATGGCCAAATTGATGATTTATTTAATAGAATTGGAGGTACTGTATACACAAATTGCTATACACCAGCACCAGATTCTCCAAGAAGTTTAGCATCATTTCATACTGGAATGTATCCGAAAAATAACGGATGCGATGTCAGAATAAAATGGCCAAATTTCTATTTAAATAATAATCTTAAAACAATATATGATATTTTATTTGAAAATAAATTTGAAATACTAATTCACTCTCCTAAAGATAGATTAAAGGTTGGATTTTTACCACCAAGATTACCATTTAAAATAAATATATATACATCATTAGATAATTTTGAAAAATCAATGGGGAAAAAAATCGCAAAACGTAATAATATATTTGGAATGATTAGTTTAATAGACTATCATAAAAGCATTAGGGATAATGGGGCAAGTTCTTTAGGTGATTATTGGGGACAACAACATTTAGTAAATGCTATAGAACATTTTTTTGATAATATTGACGCTGATAATTTCGATTATATTTTCATTTTTTCAGATCATGGGTTTGTATTGAAAAGTGAAAAGAAAATTAATACGCTATTTTTTACTCATGATAAAAAAACGAAAATTACAATGTTCATTAGGAAAAAGGGAGATGATAAAATCACAATTAATGATAAGTTATCGTCTATTATGGATGTTTTCCCAACTTTACAAGATATTTTAAATATAACCACCAAAACCAAATCTGATGGTATATCACTATTTGATAATAAAGAGCATGAAAGCATTGTGATTGAAGATCACAAGGATTTTAATGTTTCCCTTGAACAAGTTATTGAGAACTGGGCAGTCAGAACAAAAGAATATTTTTATTTTAAGAACCTGGAAGAAAATGCACTATTTAGAGTTAATTCAACAAATAATTACAGTAGAATTACTCAACCTGATGATATTTTAGTAAAAAAGTTAGAAAAAATGATTGAACAAAAATCCTCCTCATATAAAAATAATTTAAAACAATATAAAATATTGAAATATTATAAACAAATGAGTGAATCAAGAGATACATATTCAGATGGGCAAAATAGAGTAAAAAATATTCATAATATATTTTTTAAAATAAAGAGAAAATTACTTAGCAATATTTATAGAAGATGGTAAATTAATAAAAAATAATTTAATTTAATATAAGGTTATTAATATTTCTGTTAATAAGAAAAAAAATAATATCCAAGATGTAGGATATAAGTAAAATGCGAGAATTAAAGAAATCATTTTGGGATTTTGCAATAATTTCTGGAGCAACTGCTTTATCTGTTCCTTTAATGATAATTTCAGAATCAATCCAGGCAAGATATTTAGGACCAGCCAATTATGGTAAGGTTGCATTAATTCTAAGTGCAATATCATTATTATATCTATTTGGATTAAGTTGGCTGCGTGTATCAGTTATACGATTTGGTAAGGAAGAATTTGTTAAAGAAGGCAATCTACGGAAAACCACGGCTAATTTTTTTGTAAATAATGTGTTTTCATTTATTATTGTTTCAATTATATTCTATATTTTCAAAAAACCAATTTTTAGTTTTTTAGAAATTGAACATAATTATGCTTTTTGGATAATACTATTTGGCTGTTTATTGGGGTTCCTCAAAAATTTTGTATTTGAAGTACTAAAAGTAATACGCCTTATTAAAATACAGACTTTTTTATATAGATTGGCTACTAAAATTTTTATTCTATTTGGAATGTTACTTTTCGTTTTTAATATATTAAAAATAAATGTCAACTATATTATTGCAATATTTCTCATCTCTGATTTATTGATTGTTACCATTGGATTTTATTTTATAAAATTTAAATATCTTTTCCCTTTAGATTTCGATAAAAAAATGATAAAAAGAATGCTGATCTACTCTTACCCATTATTTTTTTCTGTTTGGTCAAGTTATATTGTAAATTGGATTGATACTTATGTTATAAAATATTTTATGAATTTAGAAAGTGTGGGAATTTATCAAGCTGCTTATAAAATATTTAGAACATTGAAATCCTTTTGGGGAGTAGGATTGGTAACTATTACACTTCCAATAATGATGGTATTTAAAACAAATGATCAAATTGATAAAATAAAAAATTTATATCTAAAACGACTTGTTCCTCAAGTTAGTTTTTTAGGAATGATTCTTATTTCATTAATTATTGTTTTTTCAGATTTTGGTTTTGATCTGATTTATGGTGCAAAATTTAACGATTCAATTATTCCGTTTAAAATATTAGTTGCTTCTCAAAATTTTGCAATTATTTCTTCTATGTTAACCGCAATAATACTTTCTTATGATATGACAAAAATGTTATCAATTTTAGGAATCACTGCTGGTATTTTTAATGTAATTGCAGATATAATATTAGTGCAATATTTTGGAATAAATGGAGCTGCCATTGCTTCTTTTTTAATTTTCTCAATAATCCCAATAATTTGGTTTTTTTATATTAACAAGAAATTTAAGGTTAAGAGAAAATTAGCACTATTATTTCCAACAATTACTATTTGTATAATGTTAATAAATATTTCTAATATGGATTACATAATTAAAATAATTATTTCGTTTAGTTTATTAATAGCTGTATTATTATTTGCAAGAAATTTTAATCTTTTTAACAAAAACGATGTGAAATTAATTCAAAATATTAATATGCCAAAAACTGCGAGGAGAGTATTTAATAAAGCAATATTAATTTTAAGTAAAAGTTAATAAACAACTGGAAGAAAAATATTTCTAAAACAAAAATAAAATAGGTAATAAAATGATAGAAAAAATATTTGAAATTGCAAAAAAAGCCGGGAAAGAGACATTAAAATATTATAATGATGATATGAAAATTGAATATAAAGATGATAACTCACCATTGACGCAAGCTGACCTGGCTTCTCATAGAATAATAGTGGATTTTTTGAAGAAGTTAACACCTGAAATTCCTATCATTTCGGAAGAAGGTGAAATTCCGGAATACAACATCAGAAAAAAATGGATGAAATATTGGCTGATTGATCCACTCGATGGAACTAAGGAATTTATTAAAAAGAATGGTGAATATACAATCAATATTGCTTTAATTATAGATCGTGAACCGGTAGTTGGTGTTATTTATATTCCTGTATCGAACATTTTATATTATGGTGAAAAAAGCAAAGGATCTTTTAAAATAGAAAATAACGAGACAAAAAGAATTTTTGTGAATAAAATAGATAAAAACGAACCATTAACTGTTGTAGAAAGTCGTTCTCATCCTTCAAAAGAATTAGAAAAATATTTGCAGACAATAAATGTGAAAGATAGAGTGCAAGTTGGCAGCTCGCTTAAATTCTGTTTAGTGGCAGAAGGTTTGGCAGATATTTATCCTCGTTTTGGTCCAACAATGGAATGGGATACTGGTGCAGGTGATTGTATTTACAGAAATGCAGCTATGGGAAAGGAAAATTATTCACCAATTACTTACAATAAACCGATCTTAAAGAATAAAAATTTTATAGTTGCTAATTTTGTTTAATAATTATTTAAATGAAAGTTAATATTTTTATTTTTTTTAAAATTTAACTTTATTATATTTGTAATTGTTTATGGTTATGAAAAATAAAAGGAAATAAATGTATAAAGAGACACATGCGCGATCGGTAATCAAATCAATATCATGGAGATTTTGGGCTTCATTAACGACAATTGCTCTTGTTTTGCTTTTTGTTGGAGAAATTAAGGCGGCATTGTCGGTTGGAATTACCGAAATAGTTGCCAAGATAATTCTGTATTTCTTTCATGAAAGAACTTGGGATAAAATTCGTTTTGGTAAAGAAGAGATACAACCACTTATTTTATGGTTTACAGGTCTATCCGGATCTGGGAAAAGCACTTTATCAGAGGCGGTTTATAAAGAACTAATGAAAAAAGATATAAAAACAGAGAGATTAGATGGCGATACTGTACGAGATATTTTTCCAAAAACTGGTTTTACCAAAATCGAAAGGAATGAACATATAAAAAGAGTTGGTTATCTTGCGAGTAGAATGGAGAAGAATGGTATTTTTGTAGTTGCGTCTTTTGTTTCACCTTATAAGGAATCGAGAGAATTTGTTCGTGACCTCTGTGATAATTTTATTGAAATATATATTTCTACTCCATTAGAAATTTGTGAAAAAAGAGATACAAAAGGTTTATATAAAAAGGCAAGAAATGGTGAAATAGAGAATTTTACCGGAGTAAATGATCCCTATGAAGAACCGCAAAATCCGGAAATAACCATTGATGCAGGTAAATTATCTATAGAAAAAGCAACGAAAAAAGTAATGAAATATATTAATAAAAAAATGTAATTAGAGAAAAAATATTATGGATCATATAGAACAATTAGAAAATAAGAGTATTTATATTTTACGCGAAGCCTATGCAAATTTTAAAAATTTAGGAATGCTTTGGTCTATTGGGAAAGATAGTACGGTATTATTATGGTTGGCACGAAAGGCATTTTTTGGACATGTGCCATTTCCGTTAGTTCATATTGACACTTCTTTCAAGATTCCAGAAATGATAAGATATCGTGATCGTTTAGCAATGAAATGGAAATTGACAATGATCTATGGTCAGAATGAGGAAGCGTTAGAAAAGAAACAGACACTTCCAGATGGAAATGTAGATCATTTAACATGTTGTCGTTTGTTGAAAACCGTAGCATTGGAAAATACAGTAAATGGTAAATTCAAAAGATATCGATTGAATTTGAAAACAGGAAAATACGAAGTGGATAGAAGTACTGAGCCATTTACAGGGGTTATTGTTGGTGTTCGTTCCGATGAAGAGGGAACTCGTTCAAAAGAGAGATATTTTTCAGCTCGCAGTAAGCAAAATGATTGGGATATTAGTAATCAACCACCGGAATTTTGGAATCAATTTAAGACGGATTTTGCTCCCGGAACTCATGTAAGAATTCATCCGCTTTTGGATTGGACAGAATTAAATATTTGGGAATATATAAAAAGAGAGAATATCCCGACAGTATCGTTATATTATGATCAGGGTGATGGCACGAGATATCGCTCTCTTGGTTGCGCACCTTGTACTTCTTCGATAAAATCAACTGCAAAAAATGTGGATGAAATAATAGAAGAGTTAAGAAGTGGAAAATTAAAAAATATTGCAGAGCGAGATGGAAGAGCACAAGATAAGGAAGATGGTGGCGGATTGGAAACACTACGAAAAGATGGATATATGTAAAAGATCAATTTCATTGATTCGGTTTTTTAATATTTTAAAAACTATTTAATAACAGTAAAATTATAATGACATTTAAGGGAAACAATGCTGACAGAAAAAGAAGATAATCGAGAACAGATGAATATAGTTATAGCCGGCCATGTAGATCATGGTAAAAGTACGATCATTGGACGATTGTTGGCTGATACAAATTCGCTTCCGGAAGGGAAACTTAAGCAGGTTAAAAGAACTTGTGAAATTAATTCCAAACCATTTGAATATGCATTTTTATTAGATGCCTTAAAAGATGAACAATCACAAGGAATTACAATTGATTCTGCAAGAGTATTTTTCAAAACCAAAGCTCGCGATTACATTATTATTGATGCACCGGGTCATATTGAATTTTTAAAGAATATGGTTACCGGCGCTTCTCGAGCTGAATCTGCTCTTTTAGTTATTGATGCAAATGAAGGCGTAAAAGAAAATTCTCGTCGGCATGGTTATATGATAGCCATGTTGGGTATAAAACAAATTGCCGTGCTTGTGAATAAAATGGATTTAATTGATTATGATAGCACGAAATATCAAAAAATAGTTGATGAATATACCAAATTCTTGAAAAATATAAACATAACGCCTACAACATTTATACCTGTAAGTGGAAAAAATGGAGATAATGTTGCTTCTTTATCAAAAAAAATGGTTTGGTATTCGGGAAAAACGGTTTTAGATATTCTTGATGATTTTCAGAAAGAAAAATCTTTAATTGATAAGCCGTTTAGAATGCCCGTTCAGGATGTTTATAAATTTACAAATTACGGTGATGATAGAAGAATTATTTCCGGTTTAATTGAAACAGGTCAAATTGCTATTGGAGATGAGATTGCTTTTTATCCATCAGGAAAAAGAAGTACAATAAATTCTATTGAGGAATTCAATACACCTAAACAAAAGTCAGCAAAAGCAGGAAAATCGATTGGGTTTACCTTAAATGAACAGATTTTTATTACCCGAGGAGAAGTAGCAACAAAATCATCTGAAAGAAAACCAAAAATAACGAGCAGAATTTTAGTAAATTTTTTTTGGATGGATAAAGAACCATTTGTAAAAAATAAGGAATATCATCTAAAAATTGGTGCTGTAAAAGTTGCTGTAAAATTAGAAAAAATTAAAAAGATAATTGACGCTTCTAATCTTGATTTAAATATAAAAAAAGAACAAATTGAACGACACGATGTGGCTCAATGTATTTTAAAATTAAACGGAGCAATTGCATTTGATCTAACTGATGAAATTGCAACAATGAGTAGATTTGTAATAATTGATAATTATGAAATTCGCGGTGGTGGAATAATTAGGGATGCTTTGGAAGATAAACAAGCTTGGGTTCGTAATTATGTGATGTTACGAAATTTTAAGTGGGAAAAAAGCATGATTCAGCCAGACAGACGTGCTGAAAAATATAATCAAAAATCTGCATTGATACTACTTACTGGAAAAAGAGATTCAGATAAAAAAATTGTAGCTAAAGAATTAGAGACAAAATTATTTGAAGATGGAAAGATCGTATATTTTCTTGGTATTGGAAATGTATTATATGGAGTCGATGCAGATATAAAAACGAAAAAGAGAAATACAAATAAAAATAGGCAAGAACATATTAGGAGATTAGCAGAAGTAGCTCATATATTATTAGATTCCGGTGTGATTTTAATAGTTACTGCAATTGCTCTAACGCAAGATGATCTGGAAATAATAAAAGCCATTGTATCGCAAGAGAAAATTAAAACAATATGGATTGGAGATAATGTGACTACAGACATTGTTTTGGATGATCAGATATACAAAGATGAAAAACCAAAAGATGCAGCAGAAAAAATTAAAAAATCACTTCAAGAAATGGGAATTATTTTTAAGCCATAGTAATTGAATGTAAAAATATTTCTAAAAAAAAATAAAAAAAAAGAGATAAATCATCAAATTTTGCCAGTAAACGATGGAAATAACCGATTTGTTCCACAAAAAACAAAAATATTTAAATTATTCCTTGACAA
>Ga0222639_1001001_pt1 | contig 12375 bp, 8 predicted proteins | sample AntAcemetagen185_FD_179863 | JGI IMG/M metagenome (GOLD analysis project Ga0222639, IMG submission 179863) | Saline water microbial communities from Ace Lake, Antarctica - #185 | ecosystem: Environmental > Aquatic > Non-marine Saline and Alkaline > Saline | place: Antarctica: Ace Lake | collected...
TCGTTTAGATTTCTTGAATCCTTTACAATTCCATAAACATTAAATTTCCCCGGAGTTTTAAAAGTCATTAAAGTGTCTATTGGAGAACTTTTAATTATTCTTTTATCCGGCACTTCAAGAATATAATCTGTTATGCTTGCTCCTTGTTCTGGCTCACCATCCAAGATAATTCTCGTTTCAAGAGGGGTTTTTCCTTGAGTAGGATTAACTGTTAGTTCTGCTGTTGGAGGAAAGTTCATAGTGGGTGCTAGTGGTTCTTCAAAAAAACATGATGAAAGAAATAAAGTTCCTACAGCAGCCATTCCTAAAAACCAATTTCTCATGTTCTTAAAAAGATTTTTTTTGTTGCATTTTATAATATTGTCCATTAGAATATAATAACTTTACTTTTTAAATTTTTTGTTTGTAATTACTTAAGAATGGATATTTAGAGTATGAAACATCAGTAAATACTATTCTGCAATCAACTAATCCATTATAGTAGACATCCGTAGTATAAGTTGAAAATTCAGGAGCTTCTGCCTGTGTTCTTAGTGTCATTACTGCTCCCTCTTCATCACCACTTATTGTTGGTGTTTCATCCTTGTCAGCAGTATAAAGATCCGACATACTTATGGTAACATTTGGTAATGATGCATCAATACTTTGCAAGTCAAAATCAATAGTATTATCCATAAAATAATAATCATAGTTAAGATCTTCATCTGGTACCAATGAAGCACTTACAATAATATTAACATCAAATCCTATTGGTAGCGGTAATTTACCTGTTGTACATTTTGCTCTCTTGTAGAGTCCACTATTCATTGAAGAACCAAATCCCGTTACAAGTGGTTGAACATACATCTTTGCGTTATTTGCAAGCATTACTGACAAATTTTCCTCTAAATCACCGGCAGTGAGAATTCCAAAACAGAAAACAGTTAACATCATCACGATAAAAATTTTCTTTTTTTGCATCTTTCCTCCTTTTATTTTAACATTTCATTTACTATACTCATTAAGTTATTAAAAAAAACAAAAAATACAAATGTTTTTCTTAAAAATATTTTTTTAATTGAATTTCTACATAAAATGAATTATTTTATATAAGGAGAAAATAATGAAAAATACAATTATTGATTTATTAATTGAGCGAGCAATTAAAGCAAGAATAAATTCCCATTCCCCTTATTCCAAGTTTAAAGTTGGAGCAGCATTGCTCGGTGAAAGTGGCAAAATTTTCGTTGGAACAAATGTTGAAAGTAGTTCTTATGGTTTGACGGTCTGTGCCGAAAGAAATGCGATTGCAGCCGGAATTGTAGCTGGAGAAAAAGAATTCAATTCTTTAGTTGTAATCAGTGCAGATGGTGTTTCACCTTGCGGAGCATGTCGCCAAGTAATTTATGATGTTTGCGGGAATATTGATGTTATTCTCGTAAATAAAAAAGGTAAAATTGTAAATACTGTTACTTCAAAAGAATTATTGCCATTTGCATTTAGTGGTAAAAATCTCAAGCCAAAGAAGGAATTATAATTGGGAAAATTTCACGCAAAGACGCAAAATAAGAGTTAGTAATGGTAAAAGAAGAAAACTACGAGTGGTTAAATATAGACAGAAAACGGAAGATCATCAGTGATAATAATTTACATTAAATAAAATATTAAAGGACTAATTATTTGTCTAAACATAATTGCATAATAATCGGAATTGCCGGGGGAAGTGGTTCGGGAAAGACATCAGCATCACGAGCAATCGTAAAAGATTTCAAACGTAAAGGTACAATAATTATTGAACAAGATTGGTATTATTATAATTTACCTAAAGAATATTCAACAAAGTGGAAAAAATGGAATTTTGATCATCCCAATGCCGTTGAATTTTCATTGCTTCATAAACATTTAGAAGAGTTACAAAATGGGCATTCAATAAATGCTCCCCAATATGAATACGCAACTCATTCAAGAAAAAAAGAAACACTACTTATTCAACCACAGAAAGTAATAATTGTTGAAGGGATTCTAATTTTAAATGATCCGAAAATTTTAGAAATGTTGGATATAAAACTTTATGTTGATACGGATTCAGATGTGAGATTTATTCGCAGATTGAAGAGAGATATTTTCGAAAGAGGTCGTACAATAGAAAATGTAATTGAACAATATTATCGAACAGTTCGCCCAATGCATCTAACTTTTGTTGAACCGAGTAAACGAAATGCTGATATAATTATACCCGAAGGTGGCAAAAATAAAGTAGCGATAGATCTATTGAAATCAAAAATTAAAATATTATTGCGAGAGATTCATGATTGATATTACAGGACAATTTAAATCCGGATGGATTGAAGTAATTTGTGGAAGTATGTTCAGCGGGAAAACAGAAGAATTGATCAGAAGATTACGCCGAGCTCAAATTGCCAGACAAAAAGTTGTTGTTTTTAAACCAAAAATTGATACTCGTTACGATAAATCAAGTATCGTTAGTCATAATAAACAACAAATAAAAAGTATTATAATTGAAAATCCAAATGAAATTCTTGAACATTCAATTTTTGCTCAAGTTATTGGAATTGATGAAGCCCAATTTTTTAATAATGATCTGATTGATATTGTTCAAAAATTAGCAGATAGTGGAAAGAGAGTAATTATTGCCGGCTTAGATAAGGATTATAGAAATAAACCATTTGAACCAATGCCACAATTGCTTGCAGTAGCAGAATATATTACAAAAACATTGGCAATTTGTGTTCGTTGTGGATCTCCGGCAAATTACACTCAACGAATTACCAATTCGACTAAACGAGTTCTTGTCGGAACAACTGATAAATACGAAGCAAGATGCAGACACTGCTATGAAGCGCCTAATGAAACTAAAAAAACACATACAAAAAAGAACCAAAACAAAGAAAAATAATTACAAAACATTATTATTTACAAATTTTTACAATCCAAAACAAGGAGAAATTTGAATGCAATTTATTAGTTTGCTTGGAATGTTAACTCTTCTACTGATTGCTTGGTTATTATCTTATCACAAAAAGAAAATCAAATTCAGAACTATTATTTGGGGATTGGCACTCCAATTTTTATTTGCAATAATTATTTTACGAAAAGATTATTGGAGTTTTGTTGGAATGACAATTTTAGCTCTATTATTTATTCTATATATTTTTCGTGAAAAAACATTTACCTCTCACAAATGGATGGATTCGACATCAATAATATTATCATCAATAGTAATTGGAGTTGTAATTTATTTTATTCTAAATTGGATTTCTTACTCTATATTACTCATTTTTATGATATTGGCAATGATAATAAATAGCAAATTATTAAAAAAACAATTGCTTCAAAATATTTTAAGTTCAATTTTTATTGTCGTTTTATTTACTGGCTTAATACAAAAAGGATTATATGGACAACATGTATTTAAAATATTCAGTGACGGGGTTGCACAATTTTTAGATCTGTCTTTTTATGGAGCAAAATTTTTATTTGGCAACTTGGTAGAAGGAAAATATTTTTTCCCAAGTGATGGTTCTTGGCCGGGTTTTGGTTTCCAATTTGCATTTAAGGTTTTGCCAACAATAATATTTTTTGGCGGGTTTATGAGCATACTTTATTATTTGGGAGTTATGCAAAAAGTTATTATCACTATGGCAAAATTTATGCGTTGGACATTACAAACAAGTGGTGCAGAATCATTATCCTGTTCTGCAAATATTTTCGTTGGCCAAACGGAAGCACCATTACTAATAAAACCATTCTTAAATGGAATGACAAAATCAGAATTGCTAACAGTCATGGTTGGTGGATTTGCAACTATTGCAGGTGGTGTTTTAGCCGGATATATTGCAATGGGAGTTAGTGCCGGACATTTAGTTGCTGCTTCTGTAATGTCAGCTCCTGCCGCTCTTGTAATTGGAAAAATAATTTATCCCGAAACGGAGCATTCTGAAACTGCCGGTGATGTCTCACTTCCGGAAATTAAAGAATCGCAAAATTTGTTAGATGCAGCCTCAAATGGAATTTCAGATGGCCTTAAATTAGCAGTAAATGTTGGAGCGATGTTAATTGGCTTTATTGCTTTAATCGCTGTAGTTGATGTAATTTTTAATAAGATAGACTTTTTAATTGACGGGAAACTACTTGGTGGTGAATTAATCAAATATGGTGGGAGTGGTGGCATTTCCCCTGTTACTCAAGAATACGCTGGATATTTTCCCGGCTCTTTAAAAACACTATTCGGAACAATTTTACGACCATTAGCATTTTTGATGGGAGTTCCTTGGGAAGATGCCGATGAAGTTGGAAACTTACTTGGAATAAAAATATCATTAAACGAATTCGTTGCTTATGGTAATTTAGGAACTTATATTCAAAATAATGTTATTGGTGAAAGAGCTCAGATCATTTCCACTTATGCTCTTTGTGGATTTGCAAATTTCGCTTCTATTGGTATCCAAATTGGTGGGATTGGAGCTGTTGCACCTTCACGCAAAAAAGACCTATCAAAAATCGCCTTAAAAGCTATGCTTGGTGGAGCTATCGCCAGCTGGACAACTGCTACTATTGCTGGAATGTTGTTATAAGAAATTGATTTTTTAACGAATTATTCGAATGACGAGAATGATATTTATTTCACATACAAAAAAACCACAGATAAATGAAATTAATAAATATTAACGGTTTTTTTATATTTTCCCAAAGGGAAATAATAGCCCAAGCATAGGGCAACGTCCTATGTCTAAAATATTACGCTAAATCTAACTCTGTAGGGGTTAAATAATTCATTCAATAAAAACTTCCGAAGTTTTAAAATTCAATAATTTGTTTTATGCTTTTGGAGTGCATTAACCGTGTTAATGCAAAAAAGCGGAGCTTTTTATGAAATTATAAACATCTAAATTTCTTACGAAATTTATCAAAATAACACGCCTGCCCGATGAAATGTTTATCCTGTGCAATTTCTTTTTTATTTCACGGGGCGAAGCATATTTCTGTCGGGGTTATTTTACTCCATAAAAAACTTCTATACTAAACTTTCGAAGTTTATCTTCCAAATTTCGAATATCCAATTTCCAATTTTATTGATTCCATCTCTATAAAACTTCGAAAATTTTAAAACCTCAGACATACTCTTTTCAACGACATCCATTATTTTAGTATAAATTGTTAAACTACTTCGTAGTTTTCTAGATGGTGATAAGAAGCGGACTCTTTTTCTATGGACTTTGTCCATAGTTATTAATATTTAATCCCTTCGGGATTATTCAATAATGTTTACAATTTAAAAATTTTGTTTTTATTTTATTTTTACTCCTTTTAGACAATGCATTGCATTGTCTCTACCTTTAAAATTAGTATCATGAAATCTGCGAAGCAGATTAATTTTAATAACTACCGATGGAATCGGTAGAGTTGAACGTCTCGAAAAAAATAACTATTAAAATGGTTGTTGTTATTAAGATATATCAATCTCCCACGATTAAAATCGTGGACTTCTAAATAATGTATATTCATTTATAATAACAAATTAATAAATATTAACCGTTTTAACGGTTTCTTTATATAATTCACTGAAGTTTAAAAACCTCAGACACACTTTTGTCAACGGTGCCTGAAAATAATCTTCATATACAAAAAAAGGCCAGTGAAAATTCACTGACCTTTTTATTAACTAAATAAATAGTATTATTTAGAAACCAATGCCAAACGCAATTATGCTTTCATTTCCAAGATCTTCTGTTGGACGATAAACATAATCAACCATAAGTTTAAAATTACCTAAGTCATATCTTAAACCTGCTCCACCGGTCAAACTATATGCTGTTTCTCCAATCCCTTCATTATCAGGATCTTCAATGGCATAAGAATAACCACCGCGCAAATATAAAATATTTGCAAGATTAAACTCACCACCAAGTAACAATTCGTCTCTTTGATTGTTATTTGCTAAATATGATACCGCAGCTAATACAGGCCCGACCTTATAACTCATTCCCATCTTTAAACTAGTTGGTAACTGATCGGAAGATGCTGATCTTCCAAAAAAGTTATCAAAAGTATCACCTTCATTAGCTTCAGTCAATAGACCTGAACCGCCATATTCCATATTTTGTCCAACATTTTGAACAACTAATCCAATAGCTAAGTTTTCAATATCCATCAAATTTTGATATTGAATACCAACATCAAAAGCTAAAGATGTTGCTTTTGCTCGAGGAATACTTTCATAAATAACTTTTCCAGTAATACCAACGTTGATCTTATCGGATAAGTGACGAGCATAAGAAAGACCAATAGTAGAGAAAGTTGGTGAATAAGTAGCTCCACCATCTCCATCCATATCGTCAACTGTTGTAATTGGAATATCTCCAAAATCAAAACTCTTTAAACTAATACCAATGTTTCCTATTTTCCCTGCACTCAAAGCAACAGAAAAATAATTAACATTAATATCGGCAATTATTTTTGATGATGAAAAGAATCCGGCTCCACTTGCTTCAATATTACCAAGTCCGGCAGGATTCCAATAAATAGCATCTACTGAACTTGTATTTGCAATATCTGCTCCACTCATTCCAAATGTGCGTCCGCCTACAGGTACTTGAACTTGTACTCCGGCTGTAGTACCAATACGACTTGCATCACCTGGAAATAATAATGAACTGCAAATAAGCAATATAACAAGAGCAAACGCTAAATTGTATTTTTTTCTAAATCTCATTTTATTCTCCTTTTTTATAATAGTTCAATTTTAATAATATTTAAGAATTTGCTCTTTCTGAATTATAACAAACTTCAAGGTTTTACTTGCATCAACATCTGGCATATTTATATAAGCAATATATATACCACTTGCAACAGGTAAATTGGATGCATTTGTTAAATCCCATTGTTCAAATTGACTATTTGCATTATTATGTTCTACTGTATTTACCAATACACCGGCAAGATTGTATATCTGAATAGTAGCTTTTTCAGGTAAATGAGTAAATGTTACATACTCATCATATCTGTGTGTAGCTAATGGATTATGAGCATAAAATGGATTTGGAAATACATTAACCTTATCAACATCTACTGCCATTACACTATCATTCTCAGTTACACCAGGAGCTGTAAATGTAAATACATCATTTAATTCATTTGGTTTATTGGTTATGAACCATACTTTGTTTCCCCATGGAGGAGGACCGGCATATTCAGTAAATAACATTGCTGTTATATAAGGATAAATAAATTCTCCTGTAGCACTAGCCCAAGTTGTATTCGCAGATGTACCTAACCAATCATCTGTAATATATTGAGCATCATTTGCAGGATCATAATTAATATCATTTCCTGCAGCATCATATCCTTGCCAACAATATATTGGTTCATAAGACGGTGCTCCAAATATAGCTCCAGCCCAATCTACACCATTATTATTCCATGTTCCATCACCATCACTATCCCAGAAACCTGCAAACAATCTATATCTATCTCCAGCTACCGTAGTACGATATACTGCAAAAGGTGCATCATAAGCAGAACCATCTAAACTATCGTGATGAACTGCTTCTGACAAGTAATCCCATGTCAACGAAGAACCACCAAAATCTATTTCAACATCATCAGTTCCCCAATATCCAAATCTATCCCAATCTGTTGCGTAAGGAGGTAAATTAACGGCACCAGCTCTATTTGATATTATGTAACCTGTTGAACCTAAACTAGGTCCACCTATATTTACATCACTAAACTCAGTAACACCTTCATCAACTACAACATTACTTGCATCCGTTTCATATACAGATTTAGTACCTGGATTTGGACCTGATACTTTAACAAGTAATCCATCAATAATTAGTTGATCGTCCATTGTCAAACTTACAGATTGTGGTCTGTTTGTAGCTACAACAGAATCTTTTGTAAGGTTTTTCATGTTCCACAACTTATTAGTAGAATCACTATTCCAAACAAAAGATATTTCATAATCATTTCCGGTAACTATTTCCGGATCAATTACTTGTACTAATACCTGCCCATCACTTCCACCAACTGAATGAGTAGCTTCGACAACATCTAAAACATCTGAATCATATGATTTACCAGGCATAGCTTCTTGTACAGTAACACCATAAACTATTATTGAAGATTCTAATGCTTTATCAACAATAAGATCCATATCTTGATTATAAGCAGTTACAGCAAAATAATATGTTTGTCCTTCATTTAATTTCTCACTTGTTAAATAATTCTTATCTACATTGAAAAATCTTTTTATACCGGTATCATAACCTTCTTGAATATTTTTTTCAATTTCACCAAGATTAGGATCTAATACTGTACCTCTAATATTTGTAATATTATTTATAACATCAAAAGTAGCTATTTTTGTCCCTTGAGCTAATGAAGAAGATGCTCTAGGTAACTGATAAACATTATATCCTTCAAATTCATAATTTAATGTCTGTTCACCTTCAGTTATATCAATAGCTTCTTTATCATAACCCCAATTTAGCATTATACTATTTTCAAGTGCAATAGCTTTAACCTTTGGAGATACAGGTGGTTTTGGAATTACTCTAAATAGATTATCATAAATACTTTGAGCAATTTGATCTGTTCCTTTCATGCTTTTAACAGATGATAACCTATCTCCACCTAATCCGCCAATGGCAGCAACAACAACTTCTTGAGTATCACCATCAGCAAAATTAAAAGGTCCTGATGTTAATGCAATACGGCGATCGCCCGGATCAAAATAACCATCTTGACCATCAATAAATCCGGTTCCGGCAACAGGATCACCGGCTAATGGAAATTTAGTAGGTGAAGCACCGGTTATATTCCCTTCTGTCCAAGGAGAAGGAGTCACAAGATCATCAAAAGGTTTATAACCTCTTAACATATTATACCACTGTCTTGTACCTTCAGGATCTCCAAGTTCAGGATCAGAAATAGGAGATCCAGCAGCAAACCAACCGAATGTACTCATCGGTAAATTAACTTTACCAGGGCCAACAACCTTTAAATCAAATACAGCATAATCTTCAGCATCATCAACACCATTTCTGTTAACATCCTGTCCGGCAACACCATCAGCCAAAGGACCTTGAAAAAAGTCATATCCAAATGCAGCAGGTGCAAGACCAAATCCATCATAATCAGAATCTACAGCATTACCATTATAAGCATAACCCATACTTAATACAGTATCACAACCACAAAAATCATCACCAGCATTACCGAGATCAGGATCTGCCCACTGAGATACATACATTTCGTCAATATCACCACCTGATTTATTTATTAATTTATATTTTTTAAATATGATCTGTCCTAATCTTGCTGCAGGTTGATTATATGCCCATATTGTGATCTGTAGTTCCAATCCGATTGGTTGTGAACCATATAAACCCATTGTGCTAGTAGAACTAAGATCGTTTACAACTAACCAAATTACCTGATCTGCATTAGCAATTCCCGCTTCATCTACCGCAGGATCGTAAACACCATCACCATTAACATCTGTCCAAGGTGCACCCAGATCAACAGGCCATTCATTCCAATCTTCTTCATACTGTGCAATTACAGCGTCAGTCATTGATTCTGTTACAGAACCCAGGCTACTCTCTAAATTTAATTCCATTGCATCTTTTTTTACCATCGAACCAGTTAATGTTCTCCAATCCGAACGAATTCTATATACTTTTACCCAATCATCTGCAATATCAGCAGCAGTACCACTAGCTGTTATACATCCAGGTTGAGTTCCAATATTGTAGGTTTGTCCACCTACGCGAATATCATCACCAACTCCATCACCATCAGTATCTACTTGTCCACCCCAGACGAATCCATCCTGATAGATCGCTCCGGCAGTACCACGAGGATATACTCCTCCACTAACATCATTTGGGTCTATACCAGATTTCCCGGTATAATATATCCAATATCCCCAATTGGATATATTTGACATTGTTCTAGTCACTTGTGTCGTAGCAATATCTGTTCCTTTATTCAATCCGGGAACATCACCGATATTCGCCATTAAATTCACCGTCATAAAGATAACGATAAAAAACACAGTGAATATGCTTAATATTTTCTTCATGTTTTTTTCTCCTTCTTTAATTCATTATAATGTTCATTTGTAAACATATTATTAGAAACTTACCTTAATTCCAACAAAGATCTGTCTCGGTTGACCATATAGTTCTTGATTGAGCCAATCCCAATATGCTTGTCCGTTTTCAATATTTATTGCTTTATACATATCTACATAATCTTGTCCACCATTAGCATTTGCATTTGTTTCATAACGATCAGGATCACTAATATATCCATCATCTCCAGCACTACCTGTTAATTGATAAACATTTATAACATTTTTACGATTAAATACATTATTAACAATAGCATAAACAGTAGCACTTAAACCACCTAATTTAAATGATTTATCAAGTTTAAGATCGGTAGTGAATGTCCATGGTGTTGTTGATGCACCAATAGATTCTTTTGAAATACGATCACGAGTATCATACATATAATCTACACCTGCATTATAAGGATTTGTTTGTCCGCCTATATAATCAACTTTTGTATAAGGATGTCCGCTTGAGAATTTAAACAATACATTTGCACCAAAATTTTGCAATAATAGTCCACCGTCATTATCACCAAAACGGTAATCTACACTAATAGAACCCGTATGTTTTTGAGAAAATTCCAATGGATTTATTGTTGTAGGCAACTGAGTATTCATATATAAAGCAGATGTAGCAGCGGCACTATTTGATGCTGTACCTTCACCCAAAGTCAATGTATAATTAACTTGAGTCGATAATCTTTGAGTTCTTCTCATTGTATATCGTAACTCTAAACCCTTAGTAGTAACGAAATCACCGTTCACATATCTAAAATAACTCCCTGGAATTGTAGAACCCAATGACGGTCGCTGATACTCTACAGTTACCAGTCCCTTTACATTTTTGTAAAAAGCAGTAACATCCAATGCAGATGATTCTGAAACTTTTTGCCTAAAACCAACCTCATAAGATGTAGTTCTTAAAGGATCAAGTCCAAATCCAACTGGGGACATAAAATAATACCCTTGTCTTACGATATGTCTTGCATATGTAAAAGAACTAAAGTAAATATCATTCAATTCAGGCATTTGTAAAAACTTCCCATATTGAAAATAAAAAGCCGTTTTATCGCTAATTGGGAATGAAAAACCAATTCTCGGACTAACTTCAATTGTAGGATCTTTATCCACCCATGCGTCTTCTAATAAAACACCTTCATTAGGATCAATACCAGGATTTGCAGGATCTACTAATTCTTGATCATCTGCATCAAAATATTCTAAACGAAGACCTGCATTGATAATTAGATCATTATATTCAATTTTATCCATAAAATAAGCAGCAGCTTGTACAGGATTTTTAGGTCCTTCGGTGTAAACACCGGTTCCTGCATCATTATAATATGTGTCTTCATCTACTTCATCTCCATAAATATCATATCCATAAGCATCGATACCACCATCTAAGATCCATTCATCAGCCGGGACATTTTCAATTCCATTGTAATATCCAGCACCTCCAGCAGAAGAATCAGCATAAAGCATAGCAGATGGAGCTATATCAAAATGTCTAATTGTTGAACTTTTATAAGTACCACCAACTTTAATTTCATGATGTCTACCATATTGTGTAGAAAAGTCAGCTGCTATTTCGTAAAATTCTCTTTTCTCATCTAAATAAAGGTTATAAGGATCACCGTTTCTTTCAAAAGTAAAACCATTAAATAAATAACTACGTTCCGGTCTCCATGTACTTCTATAGTTAACTACACCGGCACTATCATACTCTTCTAATGTATAATCAGCAACTGCAGCACTATCATAATAAGATTGCCAATCATTGCCAAACCAACTATCATTTGATTCTATATGATGACTAAAATAACTTCCCCTTAATTCTAAATATGTTTGGGATGAGAAAAACTTACTTGCTTTACCAGTTAACATCATCGTTTCTGACTTATAACCATAAGTTCTGTCATTGAGCATTGATAACATTGGTGCACCATCACTAACATATTCACGACCTGTATACATTCCACCTAATCTCAATTTAATAGGCAGATCTAATGTAACAGTACCATTAATTGAATAAAAGTCATCATCTTGGTTTGGAGTAAATCCATTAGGATATACCAAATTAGCAGTATCAGGAACTTCATCTGCAGTTATGGTCGGAGCCTTATCACTTCTATCTTCAAAATTAAATCCTTCACTGAATCTAACAGTAGCATCTTTTTGATTACTCATTTCAGCAGCTACGAAAAATTTAACTTTTTCAGTTCCAAGAGGTCCTCCAAGTGTAGCTATAACCA
>Ga0222639_1001021_pt1 | contig 12179 bp, 3 predicted proteins | sample AntAcemetagen185_FD_179863 | JGI IMG/M metagenome (GOLD analysis project Ga0222639, IMG submission 179863) | Saline water microbial communities from Ace Lake, Antarctica - #185 | ecosystem: Environmental > Aquatic > Non-marine Saline and Alkaline > Saline | place: Antarctica: Ace Lake | collected...
CATTTGCAGTGTCAGGTATAACATAATTTAGAAATATTGTCTGGTCAACATCATTAACATGAACATCCCACGAATAGGATAATGAACTTCTTGTATAATTGTCTTTTACCAAAAGGTCAATAGTGTGCATTCCAGAATCTGTGTAAGTGGGATTGTAGGCATAGATACTATCATTCTCATTTGTTAATAATAAATCATCTAACTCCCAAAGATATTCAAGAGGATTTCCATCAGGATCGTAGCCCACAATATAGAACTGCTGAGAGGTACCCTCCTCCATGTTAAATGTACTTGATGTGTCAGGATTAACAGATGTTACCACGATAGGTCTATCAACATCATTAACATGCACCTGCCATTGATAATTAAGCGTATTCTTGCTGCCAGGATCATCGGTCACTACTAAAGAAATTGTATGATTCCCGGCAGACTCATAATCAGGTGTGTATTTATATATACTATCTGATTGACCCTGCACAATGTCATCGTCTATTTTCCATGTATATACCAAGTCGTTGCCGTCCGGATCATATCCGCTGAATTCAAAAGATAGTGTTTCATTCTCATCGATGGTGTTTGTTGTAGCAGTATCAGGAATTATATAGTTAACAACAATGTCCCTTGGCACATCTTCTACAGTTACTGTCCATTCATAAAACAAGCTGTTTTTTGTTCCAAAATTATCCGTGACATCGAGGGTAACACTATGAACACCAGCTGAATTATAATCAGTTTCATGTAAATATGTACTATCAATCTCATTAGTTAATACTGAATCATCCAGTGCCCATGCATATTCAAGCGGATTCCCATCCGGATCATATCCGCTGAATTCAAAAGAGAGGGTTTCATTCTCATAAATGATATGTGTTGTAGAAGTATCAGGAATTACATAATTTACTACTATCACTTGTTCACTGAGTGTGGTGAATGTTTTATCTCCGCCATAGCTGGTGCCGTCATCATTTATTGCAACCAATTGGAAGTGGTATTCCGTACCTTGCTCTAAGCCAGATATTAACTCAGAAACACCAATTGTATTCATTCCCGCGGTGAGACTCATCGTTGGTGTACTGTTACCGTATAATTGTGTCTCCCCATACTCAAAATAATAGTTCGTAAGAAAACCGTTCGGATTAATTGTACCATTCAACTGAGCTGATAGGGCTAAAACATTAGTTGCATCTAGTGTTTCAACAATAGGTTCTTCGGGGATTGATATAACCTCAATTGTGAAAACTTTTGAGGTAGTATACTGACTATCAGATACGGTAAAAGTAGGTGTAGCCGTGCCATGCCAATTTGCTGGAGCAGTGATAACATAATTACTGTCAATTGAATTGATTGATAAGGGAGAATAATCAATGATATTATAACTCAATTCACTATAAGAATTATCAGGATCTGACACATAATTATTAAAATATGAATATTGTATGGTTAATGTATCGTCTTCATTAAATGACTGGTCTGGTATTGCAATAACTGATGGTGGGTCGTTAATGTCATTTATTACTAGAATAAATTCATCCGTAACAGTTGCGTTATCTGCATCCGTTGCTTCAACAGAAATAACGACAGACTCAGATATATTATCATTTGCTGTAATCGATAATTCACTATTTGTAATTGTATGGGAAATATTATTTGAACTATAAGTAACTTCATAGTTAAGAACATCGTTATTTGGATCCCAGAAGTTATTTGATAGATCTGTTATTAATTTTGTTGTACCTGCCGGCATTGTCTGATCGGGAATTGGTTGAACTAATTCAGGATCGCCTGTTGAACTAATTATGTTGTATGAAATTCCATTACTCGTACCATAACTATTTGTTACTATAAGAGTACCATTTTGTATACCTTCTGGCACGATAAGTTCTATAGATGAATTATCCCAAGATTGTATATTATTTGTAGGGCAGTTCAAGGTACCAAATTTAATAGTGCCACTTGAACCTAAATTTGTTCCATTAATATTTATAATATCGTCCGCAGAGAATGAATTTACTGATAAAGAGGTAATATTAGGGGGTGATGACAAAACAGTAATTCGACATTTTTGAATCAAATGTTCATTCCAACTACCAGGACTATCAATTTTTAAATCAATATAAAAATTATAATTTCCTGTTGATTGATTGGTTGGGATATCAAAATAAGCATAATAATCTGTATCACTATTTTCAAGATCATAATCATCATACCAATCTTCAACATTACTATTATTATAGAAATCAGGGTCATTATTCGAGAAATCAATATTATTGGAATGCGCATGGATTGAAATAGTTTCCCCTTTATATCCACTAACCTGTGGTATGTCGATATTATAATCATTGTCATAATATTTACTCGCAAAACTCATCCAGCATTCATCTCCATAGGAGGTACTATGATCACAATACTGGTTTATTATCATTGTGTTATCATTGCTAAAGAGTTTAAAATTATTTTCATAGATTTTTTCTGAATCATATATATTATTATTTGTGCTAATTCTAATATAATCATCAGTGACGGTATGTAAGTAATAACTATTTCCATTAAATTGAAATTGATTACTATTACCAGTTGACCATTGCACAACTTCATGGCTTTGTGGAACTAAGTATTTTTCAACATCTCCTGATGTACCTACATAAATGGTGGTTGACATAGTGTTATCACTATAATTTTCATCTAAATCTGGGTAAATAGTTGCCGTAATTGTGTAAATCCCGCTTTGTGATGGTACAGTTACTTCTCCATTAATATCTTCATATTCTCCCTGCCCGATTGTTCCAGTCGTACCACTGTCACTGTCAATCAGATTGCCTGAGGGAGAATAAAGACATATATCATAATCGACATCGTCATAAATATAAGAAGGATGATTACTGTTATTATGTATTCTTACGTCAACATCAACGTCACCACCCGATGGTAATGGATCCGGTGACGCATCAATCTCAGTTATTCTAATATCCCATCCAACCGTACTCTGGTTTACATTCAAATAAAGAAATTGACCAACAGTTTCTGGAAAACGCTGTTGTCCTGAATTCGCTTCAAAATGAAATGCATATGTGCCTGTGCTCGATATTGTGCCTTCATACTTGTAAATTGCACCTGAAGTAACATTGCCTGAAACATAATTCATAGAGTAAGTATATGTTGTGAATTTTAATTTAACATCTGAAGGAGTGTTTCCAGATGGATCTGTATATGTTACGTAAAATGAAAAGGTTTCTCCTGAGGTGCCGGGATTGGGAGTTGCGAAACCGTTTGAGAGAGTTGGCTCAGTTGGAGTTAATACTTGTATATAGCTAAATTTCGTTTCTGTGTCTTGATTTACTCCATCACTTATAGTTAATGATACATCATATGAACCTGAAGATTGATATGTGTGTTCAGGATTTTCGGAGGTTGAAGTACTTCCATCTCCAAAGTTCCAAAGATATGATGTGATATTACCAGTGGATTGATTCGTAAAATTTACCTCTAAAGGCGCATTACCTGAAACCGGAGTTGCAGTGAAATTAGAATTAATATTATTTGCTTCAATTAAAATATCTGCAAGAAAGGGTTTGCTATTCAAATTAGATATTGTTAATGTTGCTGTTGGATAAGTATTTGTAAGTGCAGAGAAACAAATTACACCTGTACCCCCATTAAGAAAAGTATCTCCAACTAATTCGTTACCAATAAGTAATGTGGCTAAACCATCTAAAGAATTGCAGTTATTTATTATAAGAGATGTTGATCCTACATGTAATGTACCGTGAGATGCTGTTATCGTGTTATTGTTCGGATTCTCGGTCCAAATCTTCATAGCTGGGTCGCCAAAATAATGAAACAATTCATGTGTGTAAATTATTCCAAAAGTACCTCCCCATGTTTCGATCATCCTGATCAATCCTTGGTTCAAAACGTTACCCATTGTAAGAATATCCGATGTTGGTGAAGAACCTGGTGGATTAGAAACACCACCAGTACCGAAATTGGGTGTTAATCCCGGATTATGCCATATTGCATCAATCATCCCTATGGACAAACCATCATTATAGCCGCTATAGCTATAATTTGATGCCGCTATTACTCCTAAAGCACCGCTGTTTTGCATCCGAATAAATTTTTCCGCAAAACAATTATCTAGTAAGAATTCCCCAGTATGACAGTTCATACTAAAAACTATAGGTAATAGATTGCCATTCGTTAAGTTATTCATTGATGTTGTAGTATATTCTGGGTGCGCCCAGCCACTTCCTCCAGAATATCCGTGATCTCTGTGAAATACATAAAACTTTCCAGAATTAATTGCAGTTGTAATATCAGTTTCCCCACCATTCCAATCAAAATTAGTATTTCTTAGTTCTGCCGGTAGAAGCTGTCCATTAGAATATTGTCCATTATTATAATGTAGATCAGTTATATTCCATGGCGAATCAGTATAATATATCCTATCAACCGAATATCCTTGTGAAATTACATAATCTCTAATTTCCTCGCTTGTATGGCAAAATCTTCTATCAGCAAAACCATTGTTATCATCGTCTTGATATTGAGCACAGTTCAAACCATTAGTATAATAGGATGCATCTGTAACAGGATATTTTTCATAATTAATGATTTTCTCAATTGCTGTTGTTGCCTCTGTTGATGAAGATACAGAAATTCTGCCATGTGCCATATCAGGAACATAATCATTACCTCCATCCATACAAGCATAATATAAATCAGTTGCAAAATCATACGGATCGTCAGGAATTGTAGGACTATCAGGCGTCTGTTTTATTTCTCCAGGAACAGCATATGCCCCGGCATGATCTCCAATAATCACAAAATAATCTGGTTTCGGAGTCCATAAAGAGTAACGGTCATGGATCGCGGTTTTTACTTGTGCTGCCGTCCAGCTTGATTGAGAAACAACTTCTACGCTGTAACCGAGTTGCCTTTTCCATTCTGCCAAATCGTTTGCCTGGTTAAGATATTGAGAATGCGTAATAATGATGTAATTTTTTTCTCCAGCCCTGCTCTCTCTATGGGTTACTCCATCAGGTATATTATGATTATTGAGAATATAGTTTTTCAACATGTTTGTGTAGTTTTTTGAATTATTTTCAGCAATTTCTGTAAATATGCGGGAAGATCCATTAAATACGAGACGGTATTTAATTCTTGTATATACCTTGATTTGTTTTGTAACAGGATTATATTGGATAGGTCTAATCTGAACGAAGCCCAATGGTGCTTCTCTGAAATGTTGAACATCAATGATTTCTACTGGATTTGCAGGATAGAATTCATCCGTGTTGTAAATTGCGTGATTAATTCTGAATTCGGGTTCAAGTGCTCCGTAAGTATCGTGTGCAGGTTCTAAAGCAGGATGAATATTATATCCGCCAAGTATTTGGACTTCTGTTTCTAGTATAGTGATTTCCGGTTGCTCATCACTTGGAAATAAAACGATATCAGTGTGGGCAGGAACTGCCGGTTTCCCAACAGCTCCCATTTTTCCAAATCCTTGAATATGTATATAATGATATAGTTTTCCATCAGAAATTTTTTCACTTGTTGAAATACATGGGAAATTGTATTCAATTTCAACATATAAGGTTCCGCCATCCTCTATTTGACGAGTAGGTTCTACGTTTTCATTTCCTCCAAAATAGATATAATTACTTGGGTTGCTGTTTTGTGCTCGTAGTTGACACGCAAAAATAAACACCACCAATATTAATAATATCCGCTTCATCTCATCTCCTAATTTTAGTTTATTATTATTTTTGTTTGATTAAAATTTCCCAAATGTATCCTATAGAAATACAGCCCATTACTCACACTCTTTCCTGGATCAACTCTCCCATCCCATACAATCTCACGGTTATTCGTATTCAACACACCATTCACTAAAGTTTTCATTTTCTGTCCTTTTCCATCAAATCCAACCATTTCATCACCTGCTTCCATTTTCCTACGAGAAATAATCCTTTTATGTAAATTTAACCTTTTGGGTAAAGTTAATTAGATGTCAATTTTTTAAATTTCATATTATATATTGCACGCAAAAAATGTACCAAAAGCTGAAGTTGCTGGTATAAAGGGAGATAAGTATTTTTACCAAATCCGGATTTATACAAATCTGAGCGTTTTCGAACAGTTGGTTTGTTAAATTTATTTTATAATTAACACTTATAGTGCAGATTATGAGCAATTTTTTCAATCGGTCGATTTCGACCACCTGTAGTAAAAATGCAACACTTTTAACATATTTAAAACCGATACATTTTATAAAAAAGTTGAGTTGCTAACTTATTATTTGTACGAAGACCTATAAGACAATAATTTGATTCTACTCTAAATCAAATATTATATTTCAAAACCTGTTAAAGCTGTCGGACAGCTCTAACCTCCCCAATAATCAAGCACTTACAGAATATTTTGGAGGAAAAACCCAAAATGGTGACCCCAAGGGGAATCGAACCCCTATTGCAGGAATGGAAATTACGAAAAAAAATATTTAACGTTTTATAATACCTGCTGCGAGACGTGAGTTAATAAAAAAAAGCCGAACTCCTGAGAGTCCGGCTTCGTTCTTTTATCGTATGTTTTATTTTTTACAATCTACACATTCATCAAATTTCTTATGTGTCTTGAACCTGGTAAATCCAAGTTTTCCAAAAATGGAATCAATGAACGAATAAACAACTGGAATAATAAATAGCGTAAGAAGTGTGGCAAATGCAAGCCCGAATGCGATGCTGACTGCGATCGGTTTCCAGCTCTCGACCTGGCTGGAAGTAGAAATAAGAATGGGCATAAAACCTGCAATGGTCGTAACGGTTGTCATCAGGATAGGACGAAGTCTAACAGTGCCCGCATTGATAAGAGAGTTCCATCTGTCCACCCCCATCTCTCTTTCGCGATTTACGAAATCAACCAGTATGAGCGAATCATTCACCACAACACCTGCAAGAGCAAGCACAGCAATCAGGGTCATCAATGAGAACGGCAGTCCGGTGATTATCAAACCGAATATCACTCCGATAATTGCAAAAGGAATAGTAAGCATTACGATGAATGGCTGCACATAGGAATTGAACTTCGCAGCGAGAATAGCAAAAATGAGAATAAGCGCAACAACCAGAGCAATGTACAATGAATTATAAACCTCTGTTCTTTGCTGGGTCACACCACCATACTGCAATTGATATCCGGGGAATCGCTCGGTGAAATTGCTAAGTAGTCCCACCTGACCGGTAAGAGGATTCCCTTTCAATATTGCTGTTACTTCATCGGGGGTTTGTTTTACAGTTTTTCCATTTTCGTTGTAAGTTGTAGTATTCCCGGTTACAGTAAGAACTCTGTTCCCGTTATAATGCTGTATCTGAGAATATCCTGCTGAAATTTCGAAATCAGCTAATTCCTTTAGAGAAATAAGATCACCAATCCTTGTTCGTATCTTTAAATCTTTCAGATCGGAAACATCGTCAATTTGATCTTCCTGTACGCGGACTACAATATCATATTCATCGAGTTCTCCACCCCTGAATTTTGAGATAGGAGCACCGTAAGATGCCACGGAGACCAATGAAGAAATATCATTCACCGTCAAACCATACAAGCCCAGCTTATCGTGTTTTGGCAGTATCTTGATTTCCTTTTTCCCATCATCCATGTTCGTCTCAATGTCTGTGACGCCGGGAATATCTTCAAGAACTGAAATAACGTAACTTCCGATACCTTCCAGTTTATCAATATTATTTCCGATGATGCGAAGTTCAATATCTCCGCCTGTTGGTGGACCACCGCGTTCTCCTTCGATGAATTTATACGAGAGAAGACCTGGCACAGTTTCAAGATATTTTCGTATCGAACCCTTTATCTGCTCGATTGAATAAGTAAGATCATCCGCATCAAGGAGATCGATCTTTACTTCTGCATGTGATGTTTCCACCTGCGTTCGATGATTTTCCGTATACTGTCCTATTGTTGAAACAATTGCCTCTACGTCCTTACTTTCATCTATTTTCTGGATAAACTCCTCTATTTGAGAAACGACTTCATCTGTCTTTTCCAAGCTTGTGCCAACTGGAGTTTCGAGATTGAGAATAATTGTTTTGGGAGTTCCGGAAGGGAAGAATTCGAATTTTACCAATCCTATCCCGAAAGCACTTAATGCCAGTATGAAGGCAACCACAACCAGCATGACTGAAATATATCGATGTTTGAGAGCTCGCTTAATAAGATACTGATAAACCTTCGTGAGCCATGCATGTAGTTTGTGAGTTTTATCTTTGAGGTTCTTACCTGACTTTCCGCTGAAATCAGCAATATGTGATGGAAGAATGATCAGGCATTCCAGTAAGGAAGAAAACAGTGCGATTGACACAACTATTGGGAACACGCTCATGAATTTACCCATCATTCCTGAAATAAGAAGCATGGGAAGGAAGGCAGCGATTGTTGTTGCCACCGCAGCTATGACAGGAGCCATAATTTCCTCAGTGCCCTTGATCGCTGCTTCTTTTGCGTTCATCCCCTGTTCTCTATAACGATGCACATTTTCGAGCACAATGATCGCATCGTCCACGATCATTCCAATTACCAGTATGAGTGCAAATAAGCTGAGGTTGTTCATGGTCACACCAATGAGATCCATGATCACAAAAGTCAGGAGGAAGCTGAAAGGAATACCCCACGCTGCAAACAGAGCATTTCTCCAACCGATAAAAATTAATAAAGTTATAAAGACAAGTATGATGCCAAACAAGGCATTATTTCCAAGCGTGAATAGACTGTTTTTTACCTCAATTGATCCATCATTGCGAACTTCCAGTTTCAAGCCGGGAACGTTTTCAACAAACTTATCAGATGCTGTGCGCACATTTTTCATAACCCTAAGAATATTTCCTTCCGCATCCATATAAATATTCACATTTACTGCTTTATCACCATTGAGTTTGCCAATTGTTACCTTTTCTTCAAGAGTATCGATCACAGTAGCAACATTACCGATCCTGATCGCCCTGCCATTTTTATCCATTTTGACGATAACATCTCTTATCTCATCTACAGCATCAAACTCCCCAACAGTTCTAATAAGAAATTCTGCACGACCAAATCTAATATCACCTGCAGGAACGTTTTTGTTTCTATTCGTGATCGCATTCGCAACCTCAAATATACTCAACCCATATTGATCGAGCTTGTGTATGTCATTCTCAATCCAGATCTCGCGATCCCTGGTTCCGGCAATTTCAATGTTCGCAATATTCGGCAGCGTCAATATTTCGTCTTTATAATCATCCGCTATCTCCCTGATCGCATTCGCAGAAAAATCACCACCCAGAGCAACAGTACATATCTCATTAACCTCTCTCATGTTGAGGCGTACAAGGATTGGGTCGTTTGCATCATCAGGCAGATCGGTGACTTTCTGAATCTCTGAGTTCAGATCTGACCAGGACTGATCAATATCAGCATTAGGTTCCATCCTGATAAAGATCGTTGCTCTCCCTGCTGCGCATGTCGATTGATAATAATCAATATCATCCAGGTTCTGGATCTGTTCTTCGAGCTTCTTCACCACAAGATTTTCCATCTCTTCAGGAGACACACCGCGATAGGACACAACAATATAAAATGCCCCAAATTCCACAGATGGCATCTCTTCTTTTGGCATGAAAACAAGAGTGTAAATACCTACGATGAACACGATGAGCATTATCATGTTTATCAGTTTGCTATGATTTACTGAAAATTTTGCTATTGACATAGGAGCTCCTTAGGATGATGTCTCAGGTTGATAGACCGACTTGATTATTACTTTTGTTCCTTCCTGCAGATTTTCATATCCTTCTCGCACAAGTTTATCTCCCGGTCGTAAGCCCTCCTCTATGATCACATTCCGATCTATCTCTCTTCCAAGCTGAACATTTACTTTATGAGCCGTGTCGTTTTCATCTATGATGTACACAAGTTTATCATCATATTTTTCCGAGATATTATTAAGAGAAGTATAGATCACATCTTCGTAAACATGAGCGAGAATATAACCCTCTACGACCATGCCCGGCAGAAGTAATCCATCCTTATTATCGAGTACGATTTCAATTGGAAAGCTTGCAGTTCCCATTAATGGTTTGATGCCGACCCCCGTAATCATACCGTCAAATTTCTTAGGATAATCGTTATAATGAATGCTAACATGCAGTCCCTTGCTCACATTCAGAATATTGCTTTCACCAATTCCGGTTTTAAGGATGAGTTTTTTTGTATTTACCATCGAGCACACAGGACTTCCCGCACCGATCGTCTCACCAACTTCCAAATATATGTTGGTAATGAATCCGGAAACAGGTGCTGTGAACATAGAATTTTTCAAATACCTCTGCGCATTTTCAAGCCCGGCTTTTGCAGCGTCAAGGCCTGCCTGAGCGCTCTTAAATCCTATCTGTGCTTCAAGATATGACATTTTGGATATTTTATTATCTTCATACAATTTTTCTGATGTGGTAAGATTGAGTTGAGCACTTTCGAAGGATGCCTTTGCTGCCAGCAAAGAAGCATCTGCCTGATCAACCATGTTTTTGAGGTCGGCATTATCGATCCTGCCGATAGCTTCTCCTTTATTAACCCAATCGCCAAGATTTTTTAATTTTTCAACGATCTTTCCATTTACTTCGCTGGAGAGGGTTATATCAGTAATTCCTTCAAGAGTACCGACTATTTTTATGAACTCTTCAAGATCACGAGGTTTAATAATTTCTACGATCACTGATGTTGGAGCAGCTTCCTTTTTCATTCTGTCGAATCCGCCACCTGGTTTTGAGCACGCAGATAAGAGAAGAACTAGAGCACCCGATAAAATAATTACTTTTGTGAATTTCTTATTAATCATGTTTCTCCTAAATATAAATATTTTTTACCACGAAAATCACGAAAAGAAACGAAAACGAGTTTTAATAGAAAATATTCTTCTGAAAGTTATTTTATTAATTTCGTGCCTGCTTCGGTGTATCCGCCAGCTGGCGGAGAAGACTGGTGTTTCGTGTGTTTCGTGGTTCAGCATTTTTTTCCTTATATATTTTTTTCTATTATTTTAATTATGATGTCTTCCTCAGTACCTAATTGCTGCAAAAGTGCTGATCTTGCCCCAAGGAAATCATACAAAGACTGAACATACTGATTTTGAGTCGAGAGATACAATGTCTGTGCAGAATTCAGGTCGTTCGCACTTATCATTCCCTGCGCAAAATACTCTTGCATCTGGGCATAGGTTTCTCCTGCCTGAGCTCGAGAAGCTCTGGATGCAACAATTGAATTTGCATAAGAAACGAGATTCAAAAACTGCCCCTTTATTCCTGTAACTACTGCATCTTCTGTGTATTGATAATCATATTGGGTCTTCTTCAGATTATGATGCGCCTGGGTAAAGGAGGTCATATTATCGATAATGGGAAAGATGGGCAGTGATGCAGAAATTGTAATACTCTCAGAGTTATCATAGTCATTCATAAAATCATATTTTATCCAATTTTTTGAAAATGACAAATTGACAGAAGGCAGGAAATTGCCGCCAGCCATGAGAAGTGATTTTTTGCTTGTATTAATTGCGATATTTGACATTGCAATTGCTGGACTATGTTCCAAACCGTACTGAACAAAGCTGTTTGAGATGCTGTCGATCTGAGCAATTGAGAGGTTTTGAAGACGCTGTAACAGTTCGGAGTAATCCGTTGAGTCAACCGGTTCGATAGTTCCGATTGAGCCAATCTGAAGATAATTCAAGAGAGTCATTTTGTTCGTTTGATAGAGGTTTTTTATCTGCAGCACGCTTACCGTTTTGTTCGTTTTTTCAGCTTGGATTTGAAGATATTCTCCTTTTGAAAGAAGTCCTGCATCATATTTTGCTTGAGCGATCTCCAGATTAGTTTTGCTTGATTCAAGATTGAGTTCAGCTATTTTCATAAGCTGCTGATTGAGAAGTACTGAAAAATACTGAGTTTCCACTCCTGCAAGTGTTTCTAACTTTGCCATTCGGAGATTTTCTTTTGAGATTTTTACAACATCTTCCTGCATACATGCGCCGAGCCAGATCTTACCACCATTGAAGATGGGCTGGGTGATCGAAAAACCATATGTGTTCAATTTATCTGCTTTGTTCACACCCACAGTTTGATCCGGATTATATC
>Ga0222639_1001026_pt1 | contig 12150 bp, 7 predicted proteins | sample AntAcemetagen185_FD_179863 | JGI IMG/M metagenome (GOLD analysis project Ga0222639, IMG submission 179863) | Saline water microbial communities from Ace Lake, Antarctica - #185 | ecosystem: Environmental > Aquatic > Non-marine Saline and Alkaline > Saline | place: Antarctica: Ace Lake | collected...
CGCAGCATGCCTTCTCAGGTCATGTGGTCTCAATTTGATGTCGACCAGTTTACCGGCCTTGAGCACGGTCATCCTTGCAGCCGAGTAGGTTATGGGAAAAATCCTTTCATCAGGTCCGATTCCTTTGTCACGAATGTATTCTTTGAGTCTGTCCGCCACTTTTTGTGTAATGAAGACAAGCTCCGTCTCTTTGCCGCTTTTGGGATCTCGGATGAACATCTTCCTGTCTTCAACGTCATTGGCTGTGAGTTTCAAGACCTCACCCACTCTCATGCCACCACGGGCCATGAGTTCGAGCATAAGACGGTTCCTGGGGTTCTCTGTTCTGAAGATGATTTCATCTACGACATCCTTTTCTAAGATTTTCCAATGAATAGCCCGTTGTTCTTTGAAAATCTGCCTTAGGGCCGGAGAATCGCATGGATTTTGAAGGTTAGAATCATAAGAAGTCTTGATAAAGTTGAAGAAGGCGGAAATGAGAGCGTAACGGAGCTTCTTGGTTGACTGTTTCGCCCCTTCAGATATTTTGGTAAGAAAAGGTAGGATACCGTCTGTGGTTATGGATGTTAATTCGATGTTCCCGAAATAGTTTTCAAATCTGGTTAGAACAAATTTATAATTCTTTAACGTGCTTTTCTTGGCGTTCATCCTCTGATAGTTAAAAAAAATTTCGTAGCTTCCAGTAATTCCATTGTGTACCTCCTTCTTTGGTTTTTGGGTTAATAAAAAATAAATTGACCTCAGCCACAAGAACTGAGTAATATTAGGACTACAAACTCAAAACTTCAATGAAAATGAGGGTTTTGGCGGTTAGGACTAATGCACGAAACCTTGACATTTTGTGACCCTTGATTTATTCATAATGGCAGATGAAATATGAATTGGAGATTTTTCACGTTTTGGGCTGGTAGCCTTCACTTATTGTGGCGGATGTGCGATGCTGGATTAATGCACGTATGTGAGCTAAGAGTGCATTTTTTAGGGTTCGCAACTGCATAGGAATGAGAGCTTGGCTCCTCAATACAGGTTTTGTTCGCGGGCCCCAACTCGCTTTACCAGCAAATAATGTTTCATAAAAATGAGTAATTGGTATGCCGAAAATTCTGATTGTAGATGATGAATGGCTCACGAGGCTCGAAATCGAAGAGCTGCTCAATGAACTGGGTTATGAAGTGGCTGGACAGGCAGAAACAGGTGAGGAAGCCATTGCCATGGCCCGCGAACTAAATCCCGATCTTATTCTCATGGATGTGGTAATGCCTGGAGGGATGAACGGCATTGACGCTGCAAGGGTAATCAAGGCGGAGTTGGGGATCCCCATTGTTTTTATATCCGGATATGGTGATCCAGAGTACATTGAAGCAGCAAAGGAAATTGCACCCTTTGGCTATCTCTCAGAGAAAGAGCGCATTGTTACTATCTTGAAAGCTGTGGTTGAGTATGCGGGGACTTATGAGAGGGTGTGCATTAATCCAATGACCGCTCGGATTATCGAGAATGCGTTTGAGATTGACGATATTCCTGAATTGCATAATCGAATCATTGCTGCAACGGCTTCGGCCCGCAATGTACCGCTGATAACGAACGACCCGGTAATTCTTGAATCGAAATCCGTGAGAACAGTATGGTAAGGATTGTGTGAGGTGGACGGGGTTGTCAAGACCAATTTTACCCTTTTTTAGTTAAAATTAAATGTTTTGGAGGCACCCTAAATTATCCAAGTGGTAATAATACTATTCATACTATTATGGGAGAAACAGATGAAAACAACCTTTACTTTTTTAGTTAGTGTGACAATCATGCTTTTAACGCTAGTCGGTTGCGGCGACACTAGTAGCACTAGTAGTAGCAGTAACTTTTATCTAGACGCTAACGGCGTCACCATCCGCTGTGAAAATGCAGATGTTAACGATTCAGGCACCGTAAATGGCATCACCTATACTAAAATTAGTGCCCGAACCGATTTGGTTATGTATGGTGGTAGCGTTGATGCAACACAAGCGTGCACCTCTGGAATTACCGATATGAGTTCGTGGTTTATGCACACAGAGACTTTTAATAAAGACATTGGACACTGGGATACTAGTAGTGTTATGAATATGTCTAACATGTTTAGTGGCGCAGAAGCATTTAATCAAGATATTGGTCACTGGAATACAGGCGATGTTACCATTATGCAAAATATGTTTTTAATTTCAAAATCCTTTAATCGAGATATTGGACAATGGGCGACAGGATACGTTACCACTATGGAAAGCATGTTTCAAGACGCCAGTTCCTTTAATCAAGGACTAGAAGATTGGGATACAGATAGCGTAACAAATATGAGCAGTATGTTCTATGGGGCATCCAGCTTTAATCAAGAACTTCAAGATTGGTGTGTCAATGATATTTCATCAAAACCGACTAATTTTGATACAGGCTCATCTTTTGAAAACAACACTGCTATTCAACCACAATGGGGAACCTGTCCACTAGAAATAGTGCTATATAATGATATGGATGAGAATGAACAGCTTCTTTTTGCGCACGAAATGGGCTTTTCAGATATCAACTTATCACAAATTACAGAAGATGATTTGGATTTATGCAATAATCTTGAATATACTAAACCAGATATTAATGTAACTGCATGGTGTGAAGACGATGAGATATTAGAGTCTAATATACCTGATTATACTAATCATGATTATGTAAACTGGATGAGTATTTTACCAGGCACAAGAAAATTAAATGAAGTCATTATGCCGGGATCACATGATGCCGGTATTAGTCGATGTGACGACTCGTCTGCGACTTATACTACAACCCGCCAACAAAGACTTTCCCAGACGCAAGACTTTAATATACTTACTCAGCTTCGTGCCGGAACTAGGTATTTCGATATTCGAATTGAAGATAGAGGGGGTGTGTTAAGAACCTATCACCGGCGTGATTGGGGTGGTTCAGATATAGGCTGTAGTGGTGAAACTTTGATTGAAGTATTAGAAGACATCAGAATCTTTTTATCTGAGGGTAAGAACGAAACAGTGATAGTCGACCTATCCCATTTTCGTACACTCGATGCTTTACAAAAAGCTACTGTGTACCTAGCAGGGTCTTTATGGCTTTACGAGGACATATACTACACCACAAGCGATACGTTCGTCAATATTGCAGAGCTTCCATTGAGTAAGCTGAGAGGAAAATTAATCTTACTCTTAGATGACAGTCGTATTGTAGCCAATTCTGGTGGTTATGATAGTACCCAAGGAAGACACTATTTTCATGACCCCGAAGTACCACATGATAAACCATCTGATAATGTGACTAAATATGCTATGTATGTAAAAAATCCCACAGGTGTCGCAACATTGAGTATATATGATAAATATTCTGCAACTCAAGAACTAATACCAATGATGTATGACCAAACTATCAAACGAATTAAAGTAGCTGGGCTTGGACAACCCTATCTTTCTCTATTATCATGGACATGTACACTCGGTGCAAATATTACTATTGATATATTGACTGGTGCCTCTACCCTAAGTATAAAAAAAATCGCTGAAGAAGCCAATAGTTATTTACCTTTCTATCTACATACAACATGGGCGTCGAGTCAAAATTTACCAAATATTGTTTTTTATGACTACATCACGGCATTAACTAACTATTGGATTATACATTATAACTATTTTGATACGCCAATCCTACCAATTGCTGATCGATATGTAGTAAGCGGAACGAATACATGCATTTATGCTGTGGACCAAACAAAAGTGTTGCGAACACCTGGCATACTAATTGATAAATATTTTCCTCGATATATTTTTACGGCTGGAATTCCGATATCTATTGACATACCGGCAACGAGTAGTGTTACCTACCCATTCATTAACTGGATAGGCTACGATGCAAAATACCAGAAATATTACTATAGTCAATGGGTCGCATCGACAAAAGCTGATGGCACATGGCCTTCTATTCCCAAGGGAGAAGTTGGAAAATTAAGTACATTCAAGTTTAATGAAAATATGTTGTGGATGGAAAATAATGATAATTATCCGAAAGTATTTATTAAGTTACCTACACAGTGGTGATGGTATTGTTATTTAAATTGGTGGAGTTTTATTATGCCATCTAATAAAGTAGTTACAACTGAATACAAGGACTGGGTAAATGAATTAAAAAAAATGCAGTTTCAAAGCTCACAGATAAAAGCATCTAAAATGAGGAGACAATGTCAGAGAAGGCAAATGAAACTGATGTGGTGAGCTATAAAGATGCCCTGATCGCTCAGATGATGCAGTTGGATGCAGTCACAAGGCTCCTGATGTGAAGGGGTCAAGTCTCCGTTTAGCTCTTGCTTGAAAATAGAAAGAGCTAAACGGAGACTTGACCCCCACTTCACTGTTGGCAGGACAACGACTGAACTTGGCTTCTATTCTGAAGATGACCGAAACAGGTTTATCAGCGATTTAAAGAATTCGGGAAAAGTCGATGGAATTGAAATGGATTTTACGGTTGTGGACGGCTCTACTCTTAACACCCGTATGTTTGCTATTCCAGTTCAGCTTAAAGGGGAAACATTTCTCCTGACCGAATTTCATAATATTACAGAACAAAAAAGGCTTGAAGCCCGACTCCAGCAGGCTCATAAAATGGAGCTCGTTGGCACCCTGGCAGGCGGTATTGCCCATGATTACAACAACCTCCTCGCAGCTATCATAGGGAACATCTCCATGGCCCAGGAGGAAACGGTGCCCCATTCGGTCATGGCAGAACTCCTCCATGAGATCGAACAGGCATCACTCAAAGCAAGGGATTTGACCCATCAGTTTCTTACCCTCTCCCAGGGAGGGCATCCTGTGATAGGACTGGGTTCCATCGGGAATTTGCTAAAGGAGATCCCAGAACGGGTCCAGGCGCATGACGGCATCGAATATGCCTTTTCCATCCAGAATGATCTCTGGCCAGTTGAATATGATCCAAGACAGATAGAAGACACCATAACCAGTCTGGTTATGAATGCTGTTGAGGCCATGCCCCAGGGCGGGTGCATTACCATTCGGGCGGAAAACCAGGTCATTGACAACAAAGACAAAGAATTCCCATTGCTTCTCAACGAAAGAAAGCATGTGAGGATTTCCATTAAGGACGAGGGGAGTGGCATTTCAGAAGAACATGTGGATAAAATCTTTGATCCCTACTTTTCAACAAAAGACAGGGGGACTCAAAAAGGCATGGGAATGGGAATGGCCGTTGCTCAGTCTGTTGTTCAAAAACATAATGGCCATATCATGATAAATTTCACAACCGGCGCAGGTACGGAGGTAACCATCTATCTACCCGCTGCGGAGGAAAAAGGAGAGCCGGAAACCGTAAAGCAGGAGCTCGAAGATATCACGCCTTCTACCAGCAGTGATCAAACAACCATCAAAAGAATCCTGGTCATGGACGACGAAGAGATGTTGAGGAATCTGGCTCAGAAGATGTTGCAGCGGCTGGGGTATGAAGTGGAGACCGTAAAGGACGGGGATGAAGCCATTGAAGCATACAAAAAACAAAAAGATTCGGTAGAACCATTCGATGCAGTCATTCTGGATCTCACCATCAAGGGAGGGATGGGCGGTGAACAAACCATTCGGGAACTGATCAAGATCGATCCGGGTGTAAAGGCCATTGTATGCAGCGGTTATTTCAATGACCCGGTCATTACCAATTTCGAGGAATACGGTTTTCAAGGCGCCATGCCCAAGCCTTATCAAATGGCCGATCTTGAAATTGTTTTGAAGAAGGTCCTGGGGTAGTCCGGTAAGTTGAGATTGTTTATATTTCCAGGTTACCGATATTTTAAGGTTTCATTCGACGGTCTCGTATAAATCGGCTGTCCCAGAACTGAAGAGTAAGATACGAAAGTTAGCATCGAATGACCCTTAACCAAGTCTCCAGATTTGAGTAGAAATCATGCTAAACTGGTATGTTGTCTCTTGTGATGAAAACAATACCCTTCAAGACATGACTAAAACAAGAGGGAAGGCACAAAGGATTATGGGCTTTTTCATTTTGAGGGTATTTGGAGGATTTTCTGATGGCCACAAAACCGACATATGAGGAATTGGAACAAAGGGTTAAGGCGCTGGAGAAACAAGTTTCTGGACACGAGCGAGCGGAAGAAGCAATTCTGAAAAGCGCAGAGGAATACCGCACCCTGGTGGAATCTACCGAAGATTCCATATACCTTGTAGATAGGGATGGCACGTACCTGTTCATGAATAAAAAGCATCTATCACGAATCGGATTGCCGTTGAACAAAGCCATAGGAAGAACATACGGGGATCTCCATTCGATCGATGACACCAAGGAGTTTGAGGGGAAAATTGAAGAAGCATTCGAAACCGGCCAAACAACCCAACATGAGCACAGAAGTCTCAGGGACGACAAATATTTTCTTCGCACTTTGAGCCCTGTAAAAAACACAGGTGGGGGCACAACATCTGTGACGGTGGTTTCAAAAGACATCACCGAGCGCAAGCAGGCAGAGGAGGCGCTGCTGGCAAACGAAACACAAAAGAAAGCCATACTCGACGGCATAACCATTAACCTTGCCTTTGTTAACAAAGATTTAGAACTTTTATGGGCTAACAAGGCAGCGGCTGATTCAGTCTGTAAAACTCCCGATGCGATGATTGGGCGCAAATGCTATGAACTCTGGGCTGATCCATTAAAGCCTTGTGAGGGATGTCCAACCTTAAAGGCCTTCAAAACAAAAAAGACCGAGCAGACTATCATGCATACTCCCGATGGAAAGGTCTGGGAGGAAAAGGGAGAGCCCGTATTCGATGGAAAAGGGGAACTCATCGGGGTTCTTGAAATCGCACATGATATCACTGCGAAAGCTCAGGTGGAAAAGTCGCTAAAAGAGAGTGAAGAGAAGTACTCGAAACTTTTCCATTCCAATCCTCAGTGGCTTCACATTAGTACACTTGAAGATGGACGTTATGTGGAGGTTAACGAGGCGACCAAGGAAATCACGGGTTACGAACGTGACGAGTTAATCGGTCGGACCTCAAAGGAACTTGGTTTATGGGCTGATTACGAGGAGAGATCCAGGCTTGTGAAGGTTGCTAAGGAGCAGGGAGGATTTCGAGAGCAGGAAGTGGCTTTTATAAAGAAAAATGGTGAACCCGTGTCATTGTTGTGGTCGGCTGCAATAATTGAAATAATGGGTACGGCTTATTTCATAAACAGTGTTGCTGATATCACCGAGCGGAAGCAGGCGGAGGAGGCGTTGCGGGAGTCAGAAAAACAGTTGAGCATTAGGAACCGGATTGCAGAAATCTTCCTCACCACTCCCGATGACGAACTGTATGGAGAGGTACTCCAAATTGTTTTGAAGTCCATGGAGAGCCCATACGGGACCTTCGCATACATTGACGAGGATGGAGACAGAATCGTTCCCTCTATGACCAGGGATATCTGGGATGAATGCAAGATGCCGGAGAAGGGCATCTTTTTCCCTCGCGACACATGGGGCAATACCCTGTGGGCAAGATGTCTCATAGAAAAAAAGAGTTTCTTTTCCAACGGACCTTTCAAAATCCCCGATGGTCATATGCCCATAAGAAGAGCTTTGGCTACCCCTATCGTCCACAAAGGAGAATCCATAGGTAATCTGATGGTCGGAGACAAGCCCACGGATTATTCCGAAAAGGACAAAGAATTGTTAGAAGCCATCGCTGACCGTATAGCACCTATTCTACACGCAAGATTACTGAATGAAAGAAATGAAAGAGAGCGCAATCGTGCTGAAGAAGAAAATGCTGCATTGGAATCCAAACTCCATCGAGCCCAGAAAATGGAAGCGATGGGCCTTATGGCGGGCGGTGTGGCCCACGATCTTAACAATATCCTATCAGGGATTGTAAGCTACCCTGAACTGCTCCTGATGGATTTACCTGAAGACAGCCCACTCAGGAACCCTATGAAAACAATACAGGAATCCGGGATGCGAGCTGTTGACGTGGTCGCAGATCTAATGACCATAGCCAGAGGGGTTGCCACTGGCAAAGAGATCTCCAACCTGAACACCCTGATCGAAGGATACCTAACTTCTGCTGAGCATCAGAAACTTGCTGAAACGCACCCGTCTATTACCTTCAAAACTGAGATTGACTCGGATCTGTTGAATATAAGTTGTTCGCCTACCCACATCAAAAAGATTTTGATGAATCTGATCACCAATGCCTCAGAGGCCGTTGAGGGTAGCGGCATTGTAGCCATATCCGTCTTAAACCGGTACCTGGATGAGCCCTTGAAGAGTTATGAGGATGTTCGCACAGGCGAATATGTAGTGCTCACTATATCAGATAATGGTTCGGGCATATCTCCTGGGGATATGGAGAGGATTTTTGAACCATTCTATACAAAGAAGGTCATGGGTAGAAGCGGTACGGGCTTAGGTCTGGCAGTTGTCTGGAACACGGTCCAGGACCATAAGGGATACATCAACGTGGAGAGCAGTGAGAAGGGAACGGTTTTTGAACTCTACTTTCCAGTGACCCGGAAGGAAGTTTCTGACGAGAAGGCAAAGATCCCTTTGGAGAATTATCTCGGGCATGGAGAGAAGATCCTGGTGGTTGATGATGAGGAGCGGCAACGGGTGATCGCATGTGGGATGCTGACCAAATTAGACTACACTGCTGAAGCGGTTTCAAGTGGCGAAGAGGCCATTAAATATATGAAGGAAAATACCGTAGACCTGATTGTCCTTGATATGGTCATGCCCAAAGGGATCAACGGGCGTGAGACTTACCAGCAGATCATAAAGATTCGTCCCGGCCAGAAGGCGATCATCGCCAGCGGGTATGCCAAAACAAAAGAGGTGGATATTGCTCAAGAATTAGGAGCAGGCAAATACATAAAAAAGCCTTACACACTGGAAAAAATAGGGGTTGCTGTTAAGAAAGAATTAGAAAAATAGGTGGTTTCTGGCCTTCTTCTCAATGCTGACATTCCTATATAACTATAGCATTTAGACCCTCCCCAGGAACGTAGAAGAGTACATCTGGTAGTCCTAACCTGTTGTGTTTCTGAAAGGGTGTTATTTTTTTGATTTTTGTCTCTTCTTTGGTCTACATTCGGTAATGCTAAAATAATATCGGAAGACTGGAAAGGACCAATACTTATAACCTGTGATATCATCATTTGGAGGGGCGGATCGGTACCTGAGGTATGTCATGGTTGTCCATCAAAAGTAGGGGAATAAAAACCTGACATATCTTGACAAAAACCCTGTATATTAGGGGGTCAAAAAGCGTGTGATATCATCAAGTCTGAGAAATTAAAAGGAAAGAACCATAGTTTTTCTATTTTCTCTCAATTACAGGAATTATATGGAAGGGTATTCAATTCAGATGGGAAAGAAGGCTTAAACGGGGAGACAATTATGGGGAAAACAACGAGGGAATAAAATGGAAGGAATCAAATTACACAACATAACCAAACCGACAACATAACGTGCATGATACTTTGGTAGCATATTTGCTGAAATTTTGCAAAGCCGGCAGATGAATTGTTGCGTGCAATCCGGCTTGATGAGGTAATTGGGGACAGACCCCGTTTATTTTTTCCTATTTTCGATAATTTTGGCGGCAAAGACAAAGCGAAGTTTACACCTTTTTGGACCCAGGACATTAAATCCTCGTCCGATTCGTGCCCGTCGTGGGATACCATGACCCAGCCTTTCATGGGCCTGCCTGTGATATCAAATTTTCGGGTGTGGGGCAATTCCAACGAATCTTCATATTGTTGGGGGCCAACCCGAACAATAACCTCATCATTTAATATGCCGCAAGCCATGTTTCCCTTAATCAGCCAGCATATGCCTCCGAACATTTTCTTTTCATTATATTCGGGCTTTTCCTCTAACAGTTCCCTGACTCTTTGTGCCAATCCTTCATCATATGCCATTTTTCCGATACTTCCTTATAACCCGTATTTATTGATTTTGGCGGAAAGGGTTTTACGATTGATGCCCAGGATCCTGGCCGCTTCGATCTTTTTTCCTTTGGCTTTTTTGAGCACAAAGGCGATGTATTTTTTTTCCAGTTCTTCAAGGGTGATGGGGTCTTCAGGGAAAATCTGGAGATCACCCTGCTGCTGTATAATATAGGAAGGAAGGTTTCTTTCCTGAATGATGTCCGCATCTTCAAGGATAAGAATCCTTTCGATCGCGTGTTCAAGCTCTCTGACATTGCCGGGCCAGGGGTATTCCTTTAAGAGGTTAACCGCCTCAGGCGATATTTCCGGAGGCGGTTTTTTCATTTTGTGACTCAGTTTTTCTAAGAAATACTCAATGAGAAATGGAATATCTTCTTTCCGGTTCCTGAGGGGAGGGAGTTCCAGGGGAACCACGCTCAGTCGATAGAACAGATCTTCTCTAAATGTTCCATTCCGGATGGCTTCGGAAAGGGGTGTGTTGGAAGCGGCGATGATGCGGACATCCAGCTTTATGCGGTGCTGATCGCCCACCTTCATGAACTCCCGTTCCTGAATGACCCTGAGTAGTTTGGCCTGAATTTTAAGGCTCAGGTTTGTGATTTCATCAAAGAAAAAGGTGCCGTGGTTGGCCAGTTCAAAAAGTCCGTGTTTGGTTTGATGAGCCCCGGTAAAGGAGCCCTTCACATGGCCGAAAAGTTCACTTTCAAGGAGGGTTTCCACCAGTGCGGAGCAGTCCACCGCCACAAATTCCATATCTTTTCTATTGCTGTTGGCATGAATGGCGCGTGCCACCAGTTCCTTCCCGGTGCCGCTTTCGCCGGATATGAGTACAGAGCTTTCGGTGGGGGCAACCCGGGCGATCTTTTCAAAAATTTTCTTCATGGGTGGGCTCTGGCCCACAATGAGATGCTTGGGTGAATCCTGCTTTATGCCTGTTTGTGTTGTAAAGGGTTCTCTCTTGCCGGTCTTTCCACTTTGGACCTTGCTAAGCGCTGCGTCCAGGTCATCCAGGCTGAAGGGTTTGGTCAAATAGTCCAGGGCCCCCAGTTTTGTACAGTGGACCGCCGTTGCAATGGTGGGATATCCCGTGATCATGACCACGTTTGCTTCGGGGTCACTTCGACGGATCTGCTGAAGGACTTCGGTGCCATCCATATCCTCCATTTTGATATCCAGAAGGACCAGATCGAAATCATGGGTTTTGAGGTGCGCAAGGGCCTCTTTTCCGTTCAAGGCTTCGGTGGACCGTATGTTGCGGTTGGCCAGGGCACGGCTGATCCCTTTTCGGACCACTTTTTCATCGTCGACGATCAGCACATGTTCTATCTTTTTTTTTCGGGCCATTCAGCACTCTTTTACTTCAATTCGCTTATTGTTGGGGGTCTAAGCTCTGGTGTCAATAACCGGGAGCAATACCTTAAAAGTGGTTCCCACGTCCGGGACGCTCTCCACCTGGATAGAACCCTGGTGCGCATCCACAACCCCTTTGACGATGGCCAGCCCGAGGCCTGTTCCGATGACCTGGCGGGTTTTGGGGTTTTTGACCCGGTAGAATTTATCAAAAATCTTGGGCAACTCCTCTGAGGTTATGCCGACCCCCGTATCTTCAACCCGTATTTCCATATATTCGCCCAAACCTTTGGCGGAGACGGTAACCCGGCCTCCCTGGGGGGAATAGTTAATGGCATTGCTGATGAGGTTGTTGAAGATTTCTTCAATTCTTTTGGGGTCCGCCTGCACCGGGTTCAGGTTTAGAAGAGAATGGGTCAAAACAATGCCTTGTTCCTGGGCCCTCGGCTCCATGAGAACGACGATTTCTTCGATGATTTTACCGATATCCGTGGGCACCTGGTGTTGAACAAACTTTCCCGCTTCGAGTTTGGCAATGTCTAAAAGATCATTGATGAGATTCAAGAGTGCGTCGATTTTATTCATGCCCCTTCTGACAAAGTCCTGCTGCTTTTCTTCCAGAGGACCCGCCAGGCCTTCCAGCAAAACGCTGTTGATCTGGCGAATGGCCACAAGGGGGCTTCGGAGTTCGTGGGCCACCATATTGACAAAATCTGATTTCATCTGGTCCAGCTGTTTAAATGCGGTAATATCTTCTAAGACCGTGACCGTTCCGGCGATGGCTTGATCCGGATCAATGGCCGGTGCAGAGAGTGC
>Ga0222639_1001029_pt1 | contig 12132 bp, 7 predicted proteins | sample AntAcemetagen185_FD_179863 | JGI IMG/M metagenome (GOLD analysis project Ga0222639, IMG submission 179863) | Saline water microbial communities from Ace Lake, Antarctica - #185 | ecosystem: Environmental > Aquatic > Non-marine Saline and Alkaline > Saline | place: Antarctica: Ace Lake | collected...
GTAATCTGCCAATTTTATAATACGCATTCAATGAAAGGCGCAGGTCCAGAAGAAGGTCGTACTGATGTGAGTCAAACCCTGCTGAAACAGCTACGATATCAGGATTAAATTCCTTAGCGATCGGCAGGAATGTCTCAACTGCGTCCATATAAATTTCATCTCCACTGCCGGGAGGTAAGGGAACATTTATTGTGTATCCCTCTCCTTTTCCAGCACCGATTTCATGTGCATCTCCGCCACCCGGGAACGCAGGATACTGATGAATGGACCAGTATAATACTCGATCTGAAGTATTAAAAAATTTCACGGTACCATCTCCGAGGTGACCGTCAAAGTCAAAAATCAGCACACGCTTGCCTTTGTTCGCATGATACTGTGCAGCGATTGCGATATTATTAAAAATACAGAATCCGCTAGATTTATCTATATGTGCATGGTGACCGGGGGGTCGGGTCAATGCAAAATCGCTGGTTTCGGATGCCATGATCGTCGCTCCCACTGCATATATGGCAGCTTCAAAACTGCCCGGTGATACGATTGTGTCATTATCAATATGACCACCGATCATGCATGCTTTCTCAACGCTCTGAATATATTCGGGAGTATGTACCAATGTAAGGTATTTTTCACCATTCTCGACTTCTGTCACTGGTAGATCGCCAAGAGATGTTAACCGCTTTTTATTTTCCGGATGCATGCCCGTATCGTGTTCCAAAAATACAGGATTATAGATTAATTGCATTCTGATCCTTTCCTACAGCGAGATGAATATGTATTTTAATATTATTTTCATAATAAACCGACTTAAATGTGCTTCTTTGGTTTGGGGTAAAAGCTGTCAAGTAGAATTCAAAATATTGTATCCGGAGTGTGTATCAACACAACACCCAGACAGGCAGAATGGAAATGACCTGTCTCTCTAAAAATAGTCTTTGTAATTCTACACTTATTAAAAGAAAAGAGAGACGCATACCACACACGTCTCTCTGATTTATTAGTTATTTTAGGACTATTTCATAAGTATCATCTTCTTTACGATTTCTTTTTTATCAGCAGTGAGTTTGTAGAAGTAGATACCATTGCTTAATGTTCTTCCATTCTCATCTTTGCAGTCCCACGTAAGATTATCAGTAATTCCTTTTTCGTTGATTTCCGGAATAAAGGTATTAACCAACTGCCCCTTTAAGTTGTAGATTTTTAGTTCAGCATCTTTTGTATTTGCAGGAATTGAAAAAGAGAATGTGGTAGATAGGGATGCAGGATTTGGATAATTTTGATGTAAAGCAAATTCGATTGTTTGCGGGTTTGTTGTAGGAGGTTCTGAAGTAGGGATCGCTTTATCTAATAGATTTTTTGTAAGATTCTGAGAAACATATTTAAATTCATCAAAAGATTTTGGCTTGAACTTGCATTCTATAGAACCAGCTTTACCACCTTCATCTAATTTAAGATAGCAGTATCCCTCATTAATTAGGGCAAGTATGGAATCTTCCACCGAGGGTGGATCCGCAATAACATCTTCAAGCCTGTCTATAGAAGTTAGATAATCTTTTTCACACATGTATGTGGATGTTATAACTTTGTTTTTTATTCTCTCAAGATTAGGGTGGGAGACATCATCGATGCTTTCTGCATATGCTCTCAAACAGGCATAATCGTTTCCACTGAAATTCTCAAGATACAGCAGCCATTGCAATGCGCTTATTGCAGTAACTGTGTCTGGGTAGTCATTTATGATCTCTCTCATTATTGTTTTTGCAGATTCATAGTTTTCCTCGGATATGTCTTCTACAGCAGAGGCATAGAGTATTTTTTCCTCAGAGTCCTCTCCATCGAAGATATAGTAACTGAAGGAGGGAAGAAAACGTGTAGGATTCGAGATGTTGATATTATTTCCTCTACAATCACTTCCTTGTACTGAAGTTCCAAGTAGATAATGATCGGTACCGCCATTGTCCTGGCTATAGACCGTATTCGCTCCATAAGATCCCACGAGACTTGTCATATCGGGCCACTGATATAAGCCGACAATTTCCATGCCACCGTTATTCGCAATCGTATTTCCTGCAAGTATTGGTGTTCCTTCAGCACCATAAGAAACAAAACCATGTGAAGAATTATTAATAATCGTATCATTAATACAATAAATGGGTGCGTCAATAACCTGAACACCCCATCCATCGTTAGAAGTTATAAGATTTGCATCTACGTTGTTAATACTATCTGAGGGGAGATATACATAGACACCTATACCCATATTGTCTTGTATGGTACTATTAAGAATAACAACTTTTGACTCACAACAATAAATTGGACAACAACCAATATTGTCTATAGTACAATACTGAGCAGAGAAACGTGAATTATTAACTGCTGATATTTGACCACAGTTTGAATATGTTGAATTATTTAATCCAAAATTGGAATTATTTAATTTTATATGACCAATCTTTGATATATCACCGTTATTTATACCTCCATATCCAGGATAAGAATTGGAGTCATTTATTTCAATCCCATCCCACCAGTTATCACCTACAGATGTAATTGTAACAGGATTATCAGAAGTACCAAACACACAGAACAGTCCATCATTAACGATTATCCTATCACCGGGAATAGCATGTTCTGCTCCTATTTCATCATTTACCGCATACGCTTCTTGCCATGAATCATATCTTTGCCCTGTCGCAGGGTCTTCCCATATTGTATGGTCAGTACCATATAGACTGGAACCTTCGTAAAACCTGAGCATGGAACCATTGTTAACTTCTAAAAGGCTTCCATCCCTTAAAAGCATTGAAGCTTCATTATCTATTGTAAACCAGGTACTATCATTTAGAATAAGATCATTTCCATTTATTATTGAAAATTGGTTTGGTCCTGACACGAAAATATTGGAATTATTAAAAGTTACATCGCCATTAATAACAAAATCACCACCACCGAATAGGTAGTTACCCTGATATGTATGATTTCCCAAAATACCAAAAATTCCTTCAAGACAAACGTTATATCCAAATATAAAATTAGTACAGTCAAAATCAGGATTCTCTTCTACATTACCATACCCAAGTGTATCTGATACCCAGGGATGTACATCATATATTCCGTAACCACCAACTTGGGGACTATAAGTATCCTGATAATCTGCATAATCGCGTGCCTCATGAAGTGAAACAATTCCGTCATTATTAAAGTCAGGATTTTGATTACTATGATATACAACACCCTCTTCTACAGAATCACCAGGTTCCCAAGGGTACTCACCAGGGAAATAGCCACGTAATGCCGCAATAAAATAATACGAAAATTCAGTATAATATGTATACATAAATGGGGAAATATATTCACCGGTCTCCCAAATTTCCCACCATGAGTATTCTGTCTCTTCACACGCGGTATATACCGCTCTATTATTACATGCAACCCCAGTAGTATCAATAAGAGGATCAATAAAACCGCCGCTGTAAGAAGGTTGGATTACAAATATCATTTGAGCACAATTTATTTGTTTTACAAACAAATCTGCAAGAGTCACGCTGCATAAATCATAATCAGGTAACACAATATATGAACCAACATTATTATGTCCACCCCAACCTGTAATATATACAAGCAACTGATCGTCGCATCCCAGTACTGGTATTTCAGGAGAATTTGTCCACTCTCCTGACATATTCTTAAATGTATTCGCTATTGTAGTGTAGCATGCATCATAGTCAATGTCATTCGAATATTCACCACCGTCCAAATCATTAGCATCATAACCACCGGTACCCCACCAAGATGGATCACCATCTTCCCAATGCACGAAGATATTTTCTTTTGTATAACCATGATCAAGAAGAGTACAATAAAGAGCAGAGATATCACCCCAGAAACGCTCATAATCAATACCATTTATTATTACTGCATAAAGATGATCATTGGGATCCCTGTTAAGAGGTACTGCATCAGGATTTGTGGCAAGGACATTATCGGTTGTTGGTCTTTCAACATAAGAAATAAGTTCAAAATCATTATCTAAATATTTAGGTGGTATAGTTTCATCAATTACCTCGTATTCAAAATCTACTGCATTTACAAAAATATATCTACATGGATGTTCCCATATCGCATAAATTAAATCATCAACAAAGAATACCCAGCTCGATACATAAGGACAGGATAATGTCTTGTTAAACAATTGCAATTCTCCTGAAGTTATAACATTGTTTGAGACAAAAACATCTACTTTGCCAATTTCATCTTCCAGCACTTGGTTCAATACAAAATTTTTAGCTTCTTCTTTTGTAATATCGGCATTCGCCGTTCCGATAATTGCAAATATGCTTATTGCAATTACTGCGATTTTTGTGATTGAATATTTCATTTTTATCCTTTCTCCGCAAGTTTGCGGTTAAATTCTTTTTTTTAGCACTGTGTATGATAGGCAATAGAACTTACTATCGTTATCTAACTATTAACATCCTTTTCGATATCGATTTATCACCTAACCGTAATGTGAATAAATAAACACCATTTGCCACCTCCCTGCTGTTATTGTTTTTACCATCCCACTGTACTGAATAGTTACAGCTATCGATCTTTGTGATATTTTCAAGTTCTTTTACCAATTGTCCTTTTAAATTATATATCATAACTTCTGGGTTCCTTATATATTGTCCTCTCACAGAAAAGGAAATAGTTGTAGTATTGTGAAATGGATTCGGATAATTACTAATATTATAGAAGATCTCGTTTTCTTCATCGATACAAAATTGAGGTTCTTCTACGAAATTTCCAGTAGTATCGTTAAAAAGGATATAAACCGTACTTATATTATTACCACCACATGTTGTAATAATATCATTCCAATCATTCCCATCTAAATCAGCAGAAAAACATTGTATACAACCCAAATTAGTGTCATAATTTTCTTCATCTAAAAAAACGCCATCTCCGTTATTCATTCTCACACACACATATTTTTGTCCATGCACCTTTGTATAAATAATATCTAAATAGCTGTCATTATTAAGGTCAGTTAATTGTATATCAGATATTCCTATAGGAATTGCTTCCTCATATGAAAGAGTAAAATTACAATCGCCATCATTATTATAAATTTGTAAAAAATGTGGTAAATGGGGTGCTCCGTATCTTGAAACAATTAAATCGATGTCTCCATCATTATCAATATCTCCAATCTCTATTTCATTTTGATAATTTGTTTCATCTGCTAAGATATATTGAAAACTGTCAGGATAACTCAGATATATTTCTAATTTTAAACCGCAGACAACGATATCATCTCTACCATCATTATTTATATCTCCACATGCAATACCACTCGGAAAGTAATCTACATAATAATAATCTGGTAATGAAAATTCACCATCACCATCATTATACATAACACCCCAAAACTGACCATGATTTGATGCTACTATTATATCAATATCATTGTCATTGTCTATGTCACCATTGGTGATATCATCAACATATTCTGAAATGTTATAAGCTGTTAAATTGCTTTGGTTATAATAAAAATCGAAAAGAAAACCTATTTGAGAATCTGTTCCGTTATAGCATTGAGTGGTTAAATCAAAATCGTCATTATTATCAATTTTTCCTATACAAAGATTTCTATGTTGTCCATTTAAATAAAAACTATCTATATTTGAAAATTCCGCATTAATATTTTCTAATATTGTAATCCCTGTCCAATTTGTTGAACTATTATATAAATGTCCTACTACAATATCCTTATCTCCATCTAAATCTAAGTCTTCTGCATAAACAGAGTAAGCTAACTTGGGGACAGTATATTCTGCAGCAAAGGTGGTACTATACATTAATAGTAATAAAAGAAGTAAACTCAAATTCAAATATTTCACTCTGCTCATTGTGCCGCCTTTGTAAGGACAATATAGTTGTTTAAAAAAATAAACTGTCAAATTTTCGTGAAGCTTTTTGAGGTATCCATGATTCTCTCATGATAAATCTTGCCAGAAAACTGTAGGATATCCTTCGTGAGTTCATCTAAAATAATATTTCGATGGTTTGATAAAATGGAATACACATTTCTCACGCTTTGGTTGAAAGAAAATAGAACTCGCCTTATTGAACGCGCTGTGAGGGATGTGTTTTACAACGATTCTACTTATATACTTGACCTTACTTCGACTCAGTTTGTTGTTTCTATTAATGGACAAAACCCGCTCTGTTTTATGGTAGAAGATATAACATTTATCGAGAATAATAGTAGTCCCCTTTCACTTCTACTCAAACAGCATCTTACTAAAAGCGTGGTTAAAACTGTAAAGATAAGAGAAAATGATAAAGTGCTCATTCTCACTTTTGAGAAAGAATCATTTTATGGAGAGACCTCGATCTACAAACTGATAATTGAACTGATCCCAAGATATCAGAACGTGGTACTTACACGTATAGAAAATGAGAGTGATGTCATTCTGGATTGCCATCGGCGGATACATGTTTCTGATAGTACATTTCGACAATTGTATCCGGGAATTCCCTACAATTTTCCTCCGGAAGTTGAACAACCATATATTTTATCTGTGAACAGAGGAAAATTCGAGAATTTATTTCCCAAGATACTTCCCGATTCATGGAAGGAGTTTGTCACAAACTTCAGCAACTCTCCAAAATTCTTAAAAGATATTTTCAAACCCGGAATGAAAACCAATGAAATGTGGGAATTCATAAGTATAATCCGCACCACCTGCGAACAGTGGTCGGACAATAATTCTGTATTCTACAATGCGACGAAAAAGCATCTTAACCTTTTAAATGTGGCTGACTGCCTTGAAATTAAGACTGTGAATGATGCTTTTGCATATATGTATGAGCATGAGATCGTTCAGAATAGATTCCAGCAGATAAAGGAAACCGCTACACGTTCCCTGATACAAAAAAAGAAGAAATTGCTTAAAACACTTACACAGCAGAGAAAAGATCTTGAAGAACTGAAGGATGCCGAGCACTGGCAGAAAATGGGTGAGCTCTTGAAAATAAATCTTCATAAGATCGAACATGGGATGACAGAAGTTGCGGTTACGGACTATTTTGCGGATGGAAAAACGGAAATTATGATTCCCTTAAATACAGACCGGACTCCGCAGCAAAACATGGCGCACTATTTCAAGAAGTATAAAAAAACACGCTCCGGTAAAGAAAAGCTCATTAAGAATATTGCAACCCACAAAAAGAGGTTGGAGAAACTTGAAAAACAGATCTCTGAAATCAATGAGTGCAAGGGCATAGAAATTCTTGAGCACATGATGAAGATTCAGAAATCAAGTTCGGGACCTCGGAAGAATGCCACCCCTTTCAGGAAATTTACACTTTCTGTTGAGAGCAGGCAATGGGATATTTTTGTAGGACGATCCGGCAAAGAGAATGATGAACTGACACTTCATTTTGCCAAACCGAATGACTGGTTCTTTCATACAAGAATATATCATGGTTCGCATATAATTGTAAAGAACCCAACAAAGCTCGAGCATCTTCCTGAACAGCTCAGAGTAGTTGCCGCAGGTATTGCAGCTTATTACAGTAAGGCAAAGCATTCCACAAAAGTGCCGGTTGATTTTACGTTAGTGCGATATGTAACAAAACCCAGGAAAAGTGCACCCGGGTTTGTCGTATATAAAAATCACAAAACTGTGTTCGTGGACCCGATCAATCCAAGAACTTTGCAGCTTTGATCTAATCCCCTATTTCGTTATCATCAACAATGTCATGAAATGTAAGGAGTGGTAATCCCATATGGTAAAATACTTTCTTAGTGACATTCGGATGGAATAATCTGGAGAGCAATCCCCGCTTAAGGTGAAGCAGTGCAACCAGGCTGATCTTTTTGTCTTTGATATATTCCCCAACTACTTTGAGCACATCCTTATCCTGAACGATTTCAAAGAACATTGTGCCATTTTTGAATTCATTTTCAAAATGCTCCTTCAGATAGTTCATGAGCATGTCGTCAATAAGGTCTTTGTTAGAATGCTCTACATGCAGGCAGTGAATTTTCACTTTGAAAGGATCGAGTATGCTCACAAGATTTTCAACAGCCGATATATCAGACTCGTCAAAATCGGTCATGTAAAGTACATTTCGAACAACATGATATTCCGTGTTTTCGGGTATTGTAAGCACTGGTATCGCTGCATGTTCAAGGATTTTGAGAGCAATGCTTCCCAATAATCTGCCTGATTTATGTCCCTGTCCCGAGGAACTCATGATGATCATGTCGGGGTGATAGGAATCACAGATATCGAGGATCTCATATTCCGCCACACCATTTGTGACTTTTGTTTTGATGTGTATGGTTTTTATTTCCTCATTCTTGAGCTTTTTATCAAGCTTATCTTTCAGGCGCTTCATACCGGCTTTTGCCGCACGCTCAATGCTATCCATAATTTCAGGAGTGATAAGAGTTGAGCTGTCCACCACGTCATCGGTCATATCTGCAGTTGCGATAGGATACATATAGGCGTGGAACAGCATAATCTCTGTCTCTTCTTTTTCGGCAAAATGAATCGCATAATTACATGCGCATTCTGTATTTTCTGAAAAATCAACAGGTACAATTATTTTTTTCATCAGAACCTCTTAGATTATTTATTTCTTTAGGTTTTTAAAAGGCAAATATGTCATAAAATCAGCATGATGAACGATGAGCCCCTCGGTTGTACGCGTGAAGGAATCACCTTCTCTCGAATGAACTGCGATCACATGGCATACTTCATCTTGCACACCACACGCATTTGCAAGAGAAACCCCCGTAAAAGCATGGCGAAGGAGCTGACCGGATTTGCTGAACTTTATCGTATTACCATCTTTTTCATATTCAAGGAGTTTGCCTACATCAGCAAGTATCGCACCGGCAACAACGACATCGAGATCAATAGGAAGTTCGTTGCCAAAGAATTTTTGCATTATTTTTGCAGATTCATATGCGACATGTACCACTGCGCGCTTGTGTGCCATAAAAGTCACCTTGCAGTCTTCAACCAAAAGTGTAAAAGGAATTCTTTGAAGATCTTCAGGTGTGAGAACACTTTTTCTAAATGCCAATTCCCATGTTGCAGCAGTTTTCTCACGCAAATCTTCATTTTTTATCCAGTCGAGTTCAGGCCAGAGTTCTTTAACTTCTTTATTCATTTTTTCTTAACCTTTAGTTTCGTTTCTATTAATGTTTTATGCGGTAAATGGAGAAGGTTTGCGATCTTATGGGCAAGATAATCCTCATAGGTGTCGAGTATCTCATCAGTATAGATGATCCTCCAGAGATTTTCGAGGATCTTCGTCTTGTCTTCATCGGAGAAATTTTGGTTTATCAGATTTGTGAACTGCCATAGATCGATGCTTTTGTTGAGACTATGTTCTGTTTTTTCTATGAGTGCGTTGACTTCATCTTCGGCAAGGGAAAATTCATTTTTAAGAATTTCTATAATCGCGCTGCGTTCATTCTCCGAAAAATGTTCATCACTGTTTGCAATTTCCAAAAAGAGCGCACAGGTAGCGATCTGGATCATTTTTTTCGGAGATTCTGTATCAACGGACTTATCGGTATCGGGAGTCTGAAAAAAATTCTTCAAATTAAACATATCACTTCTTTAAAGACGCCATTCGTTCTGTAAAGATTTTGTTTGTCGGATCGATTTTACCGGCATTTTCATACGCATCTCGTGCTCGTTCTAAATTGCCCTGTCCTTTATAAATATCACCAAGAAGAATATACTGATCAAAGTCAAATCCATTCAGATTGATTGCCTGATTCAGCGCATCACCGGCTTCTGTATATCTTTCAAGATGAAAGAGCGCATTTGCTTTGAGATAATAAAAAAACCAAATAGGATTTGATTCAAGGGCTAAATTAACTTGTTCAAAAGCTTGTTCATAATTTTCATCTTCAATAAGAAAATCAATGATATATTTCATTGGAGAGATATAGGATGGGGAAATTGTTGATGCTCTGTCAAAATAGATTTCTGCTGTATATTTTTCATCTTTTTGATGATAGATACGCCCCAGGTAGAATTGTGGCGGTGCGTAATTGCTTGCAAGCATAGATGCTTTTTTATATTGTTGTTCCGCTTCTACAAGGTTTCCTTCTTTTTCATACATTAGTCCCTTGTTGATGGCTCCTATAACAGTGCTGGAAATTCCATTTTTTGTGGCAAGATATGAAAGATATTGTATCTCAAGAAGTTCAAGTAACTGCTCGTCAGTGCATTTTATAAATGAGTCTGAGATTTTTTGTTCAAAGCCATCTATATCATTTAAACCAAGTGCGTTGAAGGCACCGATTATCTCATAATAGGGCTGTTTCTCGGTCGTGAGCTGGCTTTCAAGATTGATCATTGCACTGTCGTTCAGCACGTAATGACCCCTTTCTATAATGATATTGAGAAGGTTGATTCCAGCGAGGAAATCATCAAGCCATTCGAGAAGCGCAAGTCGGTCTCTCTGCACCGGGAAGAAGTCAATGGAATTTGTATTTATCTGGTAAAGACTATCAATAGTGTGTATGCTATCGGTATAGCAGAGCATTCTGCTGAGCAGATCGATGTAAAAAGCAAAACGATTGTCAGAGTAGTGTCCATTTTCAAAAACAGAGAGTTTCTGAAGCTTGAATTCACCGGTATATTTTTGCAGCAGAGCACCGGATTCGGTTACGAGTTGAAACAGTTTATCTTTCAGGGTGTTACTTTCGTTAGTCTGCACGTGATTAAAATATATCAGAAAACTATCCTGTGCCGTCGCGGTTTCCTTGAGTATCGCACTGAGTTTGTCGAGATTTTCTTTGGAAAGAGATCTCATGAGTTCCAATTTCAGTATATTAAATTCAGATTGCTTGGTATTGATCGTTATCTTCACATCATTTTTAAGTAATTGCATAACCAGCCGATAAAAAGAGAGTCCTTCCACTTCAGGTTTATTACTCAAGAAATACTTGAGCACGGCAAAGGACTCAATATACTTTTTTTCATCTGCAAGTTCAGCGCCCAGAGTATAACATTGGCTGTAAACATTATAATCAGGCCAGAACTTTTCGGGAAGTGTGAGAGGTTGAGATTTTCCGAGTTCATTCGAGAACGAAAATGGCATCGCAAGTACAAATTCATTTCTTGGAAATGCAGTAATTACTTCAAAGATCTTGTTTCTCGCATTGTATTTCGGGATGATGTTCTGTGGCTGAATAGTCTTATCATCCTGTGTGATATGGATAGCGGCAATATCATCATCGAGGTCTTTCTCTTTAAAATTCCATGTGCCCATCGGCTGATAGTAGAAGTAGAGTGTATCGACTTTTTGAAATTCCTCCACGGTAAGTGATTCCAAGCCATCAATATCACAGAGATGAATTGATATGATCTTTTCTTTGGAAGGCGGAAAAGTTTTTTTCTCTTTGTACAGAAGATTCGTCTCCTGTGCAAAAAGAGCACATACGCAAAAAACGAAAATGAAAACCACTACTAATATTTTTTTCATAGAACCCCCATGTTTGGATGAATATAAAAGCTTCATGTTGTTCAATTATATGTCAATTTTTATTTATCTTGATCGATTAAAGTTTCAACATATTCAGCGATTGCCAGGCAGCAGGTGAGCCCAGGTGATTCAATGCCGATCAGATTAATGAAGTTTGGGAATCCTTTTTCTTTTTCATTTTCAATAACAAAATCTCTGAATCCCTCACCCTTATTTTGAAGTTTTGGGCGGATGCCGGAATCGTCTTGCCACATCTCATCAAATTCGATATCGAGATATTCGGATACGGATTCGTGAAACTGTCTATGATATGTTTCGTCCATGCCATAACCCAACTCATCAACATAATAAGCATTCGGACCGAAAGAGAGCTCACCATTCAGGTTTATCCTGATATGAATTCCCAATGAGATGCCTGTCGGATCGGGAACAGGATACACCAGATGTTCAATATTTTTATATTTTGTTGTTTTGTAATATTCTCCCTTGCAGAAATGGATCGTGTAGTTGTGTTCTTCTGCGGGAATGCCAACCATTTCGGATACTTTATCAGCCCAGAGTCCGGCAGCATTTATGACAACTGGTGATTTTACTTTGAAGCCATCATAAAAGGTGACGATATACCCA
>Ga0222639_1001041_pt1 | contig 12042 bp, 7 predicted proteins | sample AntAcemetagen185_FD_179863 | JGI IMG/M metagenome (GOLD analysis project Ga0222639, IMG submission 179863) | Saline water microbial communities from Ace Lake, Antarctica - #185 | ecosystem: Environmental > Aquatic > Non-marine Saline and Alkaline > Saline | place: Antarctica: Ace Lake | collected...
CTCCTTGCACGCCACTATGGCGGCGTTGCGTTCAAAGCCCGTCTTGCCGATGACGTCATCCAGCGAGGCGTTTCGCTCTTTGATAAATGTCCGAACCAACACGATTGCCTCGGCCAGATCGGCCAGCAGTTCTTCGTCGGGCCTGGCCGGATCTGTCTCGCCGCCCGGACCTCCAGGCTGGGTTCCGGCAAAGGTCGCCAGCGCCTTGCGCAGATTTTTGAGGATGCCGCAATAATCAACGATCAGACCGTTGTTCTTGCCCTCGTTGATCCGGTTGGCGCGTGCGATGGCCTGCATCAGGGTGTGGGCCTTGAGCGGCTTGTCAAGGTAGAGGGTGGAAAGGCTCGGTACATCAAACCCGGTCAGCCACATGGCACAGACAATGGCGATGCGAAAGGGGTGCGTCTCCTCCTTGAAGGCCTCGTCCAGTTCCATCCGCTGCATGTTGCGAAACTGTGGCTGGCTGCGCATGGCATCGGGCAGGTCCATGCCATCCTTGATGAGTTTGCGGTGCACCGTGATGTCCAGATCCCACTTTCGGAATTTTTCCACTTCGCCCTGCTCTTCACTGACAACCACTGCCGTGCGCGTCTCCCGCATCCACTCGATTTGTCGCTGCAGATAGATCTCCTCCTGCTCGTCCGGACACATGGCGCGTTCGGACTCCAGCTCGGCGATACGTTCGTTCCAGTATGTCATGATCCGGTTGAACATCCGCACGCAGGTCACCTTGTCGATGCAGACCAGCATGGCCTTGCCGGTTTCCCATGCCGTCGAGTAATGCTGCACGAAATCACGGGCTACCTGATCGAGACGCTTGTCAGCCGTGATGATGTGGTAGTCGCGCTTGAGCTCCCGCTCCAGTCGTTGCTGGACGTCAATATCGTCGGTCTCCAGCTCCTCCAGTTTCTCGGCGATACGCTCGTTGAGGTCGCCAATGGCGATTCCCAGCTTGTCTCCCCTCGCATCGTAATAGAGCGGCACTGTGGCCTCGTCCTCCACCGCCCGCTGAAAATCGTAGGTTGAGACGTACTCACCGAAGACCCGCCGCGTGATCTGGTCCTCGGTAAAAAGCGGGGTGCCGGTAAAACCGATATAGCTGGCATTGGGCAGGGCGTTTCGCATGTTGAGGGCCAGGGTTCCGTATTGTGTGCGGTGTGCCTCGTCGGTGATAACGATGATGTCATCGCGGCGGGTATAGCCCTCGTCAGGGTCCACCTCCTGGTTGAACTTCTGGATCAGCGAAAAAATGAAAGACTTGTGCTGGCCCAGCAGACGGCCCAAGTGCTTGCCGCCGGAGGCACGGCACGGCTCACGGTCGTGATTCACCACCCCGCAACCGGCAAAGGTCTTGTAGATCTGCGTGTCCAGGTCATCGCGGTCGGTGAGCACCACAAAGGTGAAATTGCCACCCAGCTTGCGGTGTATCTTGCGGGTGAACATCACCATGGAATAGCTTTTTCCCGCCCCCTGGGTGTGCCAGAAAACGCCCAGCTTTCCCTGCCGGGCCCTGCGTTCGCGGACCGATTCAACGGCCCGGTTCACACCTAAAAACTGGTGGTTTCTTGCAAGGATCTTTTTGGGTTCACCGGATGACTCGTCAAAAAGGATGAAGTTTTCCACCAGGTCCATCAGGTTGCGCTTGTTGCAGACACCCTTGAGCAGCGTCTCCATGTCCACCGCCCCCGGTTCATCCTCTGCCAGGCGTTTCCAGTCGTGAAAATGCCCCCATTTACTGGTGATGGAGCCTATTTTGGCCTTTTCTCCGTTACCGAACATCACGATGGCATTGTGATGGAAGATGTGGGGGATAGTGTCGCGATAGTCGGAATAGTTTTTCTCAAATGCGGTCTTGAGGTCTTTGTGTATGTTCTTGCACTCAATAAAAAGCAGCGGCAAACCATTGACGAATCCCACGATATCCGCCCGCCGACGGTAGAGAACACCGCGGACCCACAGCTCGCGCACGCAGATAAAATCATTGTTGTCCGGTTCGGCAAAATCAAACAGCTTCAGCCGGTCCCGAACTCGTTCGCCCTTGTCATTGCGGAAGGTTACCTGCACACCGTCGCGCATGAGGCTGTACTTTTCGCGATTGGTGGCCACGATGGTCTGCGAGGCCACCACGGCGGTAATCTGCCGCACGGCATCATCATAGGCCGCGTCCGGAAGGCCCGGGTTCAGCTGGATGAGTTTGGCCCGCAGGATCCGTGTCAGCACCACTTCCTGGTCGGAGCCGCGGCCCAGAAGGCTCTCCGGTCCGAAGTCCTCGTTGTTGTAGGCATAGACCGAATCCCAGCCGAGCTGCTTTTCCAGGTACTCGGCCGTGGTCTGCTGAACGAGGGTGTCTTCTGTGTAGGATGCGGGCGTCATGATCGGTCCTTTTGTTGTTGATCAAGTATCTTGCGGCCAAGCGCCGTCAACCGGTAACGCTGATTGCGGCTTTTCGGCTTGTCAGGGACAGTCATTTCGATCAGATCCGTCTCCAGGGCCGGTCCAAGATACCTTTCTCTGAAATTGGCCTGACCTTTCAGACCCAGCATCGCCTGTGCATCCGTCCTGCTGAGGGGGCCATTTGCCAGTATGTTCAAAAGCTGCCTAACTTCACCCGCGACTTCACCCGTAACTTCACCTGCGACTTCACCCGTAACTTGGCTTTTGAACTCTGCCCGTCCGTTACCTACCGGTGCTTCCGTACGCGGAAAGCTCACGGTAAACCAATGTTCGGACACCTCAATGCGCGGTTCGGCCACACCGTATTCCCGACACAGATTGCGAATACGTTTGATGCCCGAACCGATATGCTCCACCGCTTCCATGCGAAAGAGCATTCCGAACAGCAGTGGATTGCGCGGGATGCTCTTGATGCCTAAGTCGGCCTCGGTCATACCGGCAGGCAAACCGCCGGGGCTGACAATTTCCACCCGGTCCTTGAAGATATAAACCTGCACATTGGCAGTGGAGCGGTAATCGCGGTGGGCGAGCGCGTTGACCACCGCTTCGCGCAGCGCCTCTTCCGGAAGCTCCGGGCGCTCTTCCCGTTTAACATGCTTGATAATGTATTCGATGTTGATCTTGGAAAGGATATAGGCCACCAACTCATCGATCATGGTATAGACATCGCGGTCAAACCCCCTCCGGTCCAGAATACGCACCTTGTCCGTGCCCATGAACAGGGCGCAGGCCGCGTCGGCGCTGGTCGTGAATTTTCGGATATCTCCGGCTAATAGCCAGGCCCCGGCATGGGTCATTTGTCCGTCTTTGATCAGGTGCAGATTCTCCAGGGCCACGCGCGCGTCCATGTCAACGGGAATTCTCGCTCTTTTCCTGAACCGCGTCCAAACGTCGTCGGTCAGGTCATCCTTCAGGGAAAACCGGTTGCAGGGTGTTTCATCAAAATGGATCAACCCCTCCTTGAAAAAGAATTCACGAATTTCCTCGCGGGACATCTGCTGGGACGATGCCCCTTTACGCATGAAAAACTTGCCGCCAAAGGAATAGGGTTTGCTGTGCTGCGAGGGAACGGTCACCACCAACACGTTATCCGCGTTTTCGACATCCACGGCAATGGGTGGATCGGCAGAGCGGGCAATGGCCTGCACTTCTGACTTAAGTCGATTGTGTTTGCCAACGCCGACGATTTCGCCGTTGTCCGATACCCCGATCAGGATGACTCCGCCGGTGGCGTTGGCGAAGGCGCAGATTTCCCGTCCCAGGTTTGACGTTCCCGCCCGTTTGAACTCGGTGGTGAAGCCTTCGCCCAGAGCAACCAGATCCATGAGGGTAGCCTTCTTCATACCGTGATCTCCCCGTTCATCAGGCGTGGTAGGAGGAGGTCGCGGGCTTCTGTCAGAGGTTTCGCTTCTTCTTCCAATACCGATATGAGCCTGAGTATCGGTTCGGTTTTTTCGTGGAACAGCTCTAACACCTGCGGGGAAGGAACCCACACGACCGCACGTTCGAAGTCATCTGGCCTTACCGCAGGATAGCTTACTCCCGTGGCATGGTTCACCAAGTGGCCCACGAATTCATCTGTAGTAACAAGCACGTACAGGTAGGAAAACGGAACAGCAACCGGCGAAAGAACGGTAAATCCTGTCGAGAATACATCATTCTCATCAGGTTCAAGAATTAGTGCGTAGGCACGAAGGTTTGGCCGAACATTAGACCAAATTACATCGCCGGATTTGGCCTTTCTTCGTGCCCGCCCTGGAGCATCGTTTGATGACACTGCATTCTTTGTGATAATCCTGCCTTCAGTGACTGAAGATATGTCGATGTAGTTGATTTCGTTCGGTAGTTCGCGGGCCTTGTAGCTTTCAACATTTGTTGCAACGATGTTACCCAGCGGCATAATCTCCCACCCCTCCGGCACACCGTCGATGATTTTGACGTGTTCGTGGCCGGGGAAGCGGAGGTGGACGAACCACTCCTTGTAGAGCAGCCGCGCCGCCTGCTCCAGCAACTGAATCCGCCGCCGGTTGTTCTCGATCAGGTCGTCGTAGGCGGAGAGGATGGAAACAACGTTGTGTTGTTGCTCAATAGCAAAATCGGGAACTCGAAGCCACTCAATGTCTTTGCCACTGATATTTGCCTGATTTGCTGAGCCCTTAGCATTTATCGCCAACTGATAAGTGACCGTACCTTGTTTCAAGAAGTAGTAGACAAAACGGATGTCGCACTTTCGTTCGTCATGAGGGATAAGTTTGCCCACGCGTTGGTTGAGAAGCGCAGTGGTGTCGTAGGTGTATCGTGCGACTCTGCCGACTACGGAATTTGGTTGAGACAATTGTGAGCCAGTAAGAGATATCAAAACATCTCCACAATTCACATGGAACTTGTCTTTTATGGAAAGAAACTCATCAGGTAAGAACAATGAATCACCTAGATCAACACCGTTCCAGGTTACATTGGCGATTTTCACGACGGGCACGCCCTGCTCAACAAAGTCTCTTGACTTAAAGGCATAACCACCGATAACGGTCGCCAGTTTACCCAGTTGAACAGTAGCTACGCTCATACCCCCAACTCCTCGAAGTTTCTCTTTATCTTCGCAGCCAGCTTTACCGCCTCGGCATTGAGGTCCTCCAACTCCACATGGATTTCGTGTAGAACCTCCTCAAAGTCGAAGTTCTCATCCTCTTCATCGGGGGCGACGCCCACATAGCGGCCGGGGGTCAAGCTCCAGTCGTTGGCTTCGATCTCGGCCCAGTCCACCAGCTTGACCAGGCCCTCCACATCGCGGAGTTTGGCCTCGGGAAAGCGTTCGGTAAGCCAGCGGGCCTGTTTCCAGAAATAACGCACCTCCTTGAGCTGGGCAACGGCCAGCTGGCGTGCCTCGTCCGCAGTCTTGCGCATGCGGGTGATGTCCCGGCCATTCCAGACATCACTTTTTTTGGCGCCGCACTCCTTCTCGCAGGTCTCGATCAGGCGGGTGGCGAGCTTGTAAAGCAGATCGCTCTGTTTGACCAGGTTGCGGCTGGTTTCGGCCAGCGGGGCAAGCCGGTCAACGGCTTTTTTGAGCGCCCCGTTGGTGGTCTTCTGCTTTTTCCATGCACCTTCCTGTTCGGCAAGGGCTTTTTTAAACCCGGCGACATCGGCCTGGAAGGCAGGCAAGGCTTCTACCAACTCCGCCTGCACCACGGCGTGGGCGTCATCAGCGGGCAGGGTGTCTGTAAAGGCTTTGATGGTGCTTATCAGGGTCTTGAGGGCCGCGGTAAAGTCGGGCAGGGGCAGGGTGACGTCTCCGTTATCGTTCTTTGTTTTAAAACAGCCCGCGCCTTCATTCAGGGTGCTGCGGCAGTAACCGGAGACGAGCTCAAGGTATTTGTCGGTCCGGCCTCGATAGAGCCAGACGATGGCCAGCAGGTTCTGCCGCTGCTCAGGGCTGAAATCGTAAATCTTGCGTGTAACCTTGCGATAAATGTTGCGGGCATCAATCATCAGCACCTTGTCACGGTGGGCCTCGGGCTTGTCGCGGTTAAGGAACCACAACTCACAGGGGACCGTTCGGGTATAGAAAAAGTTGGACCGGATTGCCACCATCACGTCCACATCACCGGATTCCACCAACTTCCGGCGCACTTTGGCCTCACCGCCTCCGGCGCTGGAAGCCTGGGAGGACATGACAAAACCGGCCCGCCCCCGTTCGTTCAAATAGCTGTAGAAATAACTGATCCAGACATAGTTGCCGTTGGAGACCTTCCCTTTTTTGTTGACCCCGGGCAGGCCGAATGGCAGGCGCGGGTCTGTTTTTACTTTGTCCGCATCGATCTCATCCACATTGAAAGGCGGATTGGCCATCACAAAGTCGGATTTACCCACCAATTCGTGGGGGTCTTCATAATAGGTGATCGCCTTTTGAATGTCGCCTTCCAGGCCGTGAACGGCCAGATTCATCTTGGCCAGACGGATGGTGGTGGCGTTTTTTTCCAGGCCGCGGAAAGTCAGCCGTTCAGTGGGCTTCTGACCATGTTCCTCCACGATATGCGCGCTTTGCACGAACATGCCGCCGGAACCGCAGGCCGGGTCCAGCACTGTGCCGTTTTCGGGATCGAGTACGTGAGCGATCAGAGAAACCAGTGATACAGGCGTGAAGAACTCTCCCCCATCGTGGGCCTTCTGGTCTGCAAACTGGGTCAGGAAATACTCATATATGCGGCCAAAGACATCACCCGAGACCTTTTTCAGTACGTCGGGGTTGAGGGTGCGCAAAAGCTGGCCGAGGACGTCGTTGTCCAGTTCCTGGTATTCACTCTTGGGCAGGATGCCGCGCAGGTTTTCATAATCCGCCTCGATGGACTCCATGGCTTTGATAATGGCCTTGGCGCGATCCTCGCTGTCAGGCAGAGCCACCAGATAGTCGAACTGCGCTGCGGGCTGCAGGAAGATCGAGCTCTGCTGGGAAAAGTCCTCTTTACTCAGAGCCCGCGTCTTGCCGCCCCGGGTGGGCAGGTTCGCTTCTATTTTGTCCTTCACCGCCAGAAAGCGGCTGTAGGCATGACGCAGAAACACCAGGCCCATCACAGGCAAAAAGTATTCGTTGCTGGCATAATTCGAGTTAGCGCGCAGCGTATCCGCCGCACCCCACAGCCGCTTTTCAATCGCTTCGATATGTTCTAATTGCGCCACATTCACTCCGTTTATGTTTGTCTATAGAGCAACGCCAGCATCACCGGTGGGGATACTGCCGAGCGAAGCGGGGCAGTGTTTCCCATCCGTGTGCATGCACTTGTTGGAATTTATTTCTTCGAGAATCTTTCATCGGATATATCATCCATTGATTTTTGACACTTGCTTTGTGTTCCGATACCTCCCGGGCAATCATGACCGAAAACATGGCATGATCGATCATCAGGATTCTCTCTTACAGGAAAAAGCTCCACGCAATGCTCCCACTCACAAAATAATCCCTGTTCTTCGTATTCAGGGTTTGGCTGAAAGTTGATAGAATATCCGAGTGAAAAACTTCGACTAAGCTCAATCGTGAGATCAATAACCTCAATGGCATCACGTATCGAAACTTTACCTCCGTGGACTGCCTCATTACAAAGTTTCGTGATCTGATGAATTGCATCTCTCTGGTGATCGCCAATCGTTCCATGTTCATGAAGTTCTTTAACTATAAAACCGATTCCATTCTTGGCTGATGATTCAGGATTGATGAGGGTTCGATAAGCAAGGCGCAGGATTCGTTCGATTTCGATGCGGAGAGCCGCAAGTGCCAAATTTGGATCTTGCTCGACTAGATCCATCGCAGACTCAGCAGAGAATGTTTCAATGATATCGACATGCCGATTTTCTTCCTCTATTTCTTTTTTCTCTTCTTTAGACTCTTCTACAAGATTGACCAATTGTTGGATATTCTCTTTGAAATCAAACTCAGCTCCAAACCATTTTGCTTTTTTGAGGAAGGGGGCTACTAGAGGAATTGCCAGAAGGAAAAGTAGGCCTACTGAATACTTATCGAGAGTAAACGTTTCGGGCCAGAAACCGCGTACTACTACTATCGTAATGATGAACACAAATGCTGTCCACTGAATCTTCTTCATCATATTTTATTCCAACCGCTAATCAGGCGCGCGGCTTTTTGGGTCGGCTGAATTAGCCATGTTATAGGCTCATTGTATCTATATGACCTTTTGTTATGGGCTCAATGTAGCTTTATCAATTAGGTCGGTCCTATTATTTTCTTTCCAATAATTCAAAACTTCGTTTTTAAAGTCACTATATGTTCCTTCAATTTTGATCTTTTCAACAAATGTAGTAGCGGTCATATCTTCATACTCAAATTGAAACTCAATTTCGTAAGTGTTTAGGGAATAAATCTTTTCACAAAAGTTCTTAAGATTATTGTTAGTTATTAGCACATCAATTTCACATCTCATTAAAATCCTGGATCTCCTTTTGAGCTCATAAGGAAAAATCCATGACTTAAACGAGTTTGGAAAGTGTTTAAAGTGAATCGCGGCTGGCTTATTAGAAAGAAGATCGCTATTCGTTTTGAAAAGGATAATTTTAGGTCGATATAGAACTGTCACTTCATCACGATTATTTATGAAATCGAAATCAACTGAAAAATGTGTTTTTGCATCAACCCGCCCATCTCCTAAAAATGCATGTGGTCGAAATACATTACTTTTTCGGATTATCTTAAATTCCTCGCCTGTGGGCAAGAATGCGACAGCATCCTTTGTGGTACGTTCAACTTTTGCATCAGTATTCTTTACTTTAGCATACCAATCGTCCCTATGCCCCTTTAGCTCGGATTCAGTATACTTTTTCCCTTTTGGATGGGTAGGATCATATGCCCGAACATCAGCATGGCAATCAAAGCATAATGGAATGCAATTTTCATATGTGTCTTCTCCACCTTTAGATTTGGGCTTGATATGATGCAGCTCAATCCTGGTACCACAAAACTTATGGCAAATCGAACATGACCTTTTACAATCGATTAATACCTTTTCAGAAATATTCGGAGGAAAACTCATGCTATAATCCTATAACGTCGCTTTTCAGTGGGTGCGGCTTTTTACGCTCCGCTGCAAAAGCCTTGTTAAGCGACGTTATGTGTGAAAGGGTACGATTGCCTTAAGTTCTATCTTTAAATGCTGCTTCCGAGATTTTGTCCATAATTGAAGGAGCTGTTTTACCAAAAGACTGAACATCATTAAGCCATTCATCTCCTGCTTCTTTTAATATAGATCGAACATGTTGACCAGAAAGTGGAAAAAGCTCCGATGTTACGGCTTTTACTTCATTCATACTTTCCAAAACCCCAACCTTGGTGTATTTACGTTCCTCTGGAGCTAAATTAGAGGAATATCCATTATATCGACCAATGGTATAGCTTAGCAGCTTAGTAAAACGTCTGTATGCTTCGTCGTAGGCAGAAGTTTTAATATTTATTAAAGTCTTTCTATTCTTTTCTGCTCGTACATATGCATGAATGGCAAAAAGAAAAGCTCCCAAAATCAGTGACCACTTGGTCGCGTCCATTATCCAAGTATATTCACCAAAAGTATCGAGAAAGTTCTCGCTCCTTATTCCAAAAAAACCAAAGATACTTAGAATGGATGCTATGAAGTGCAAATATGCGTTCCTGATGAATGATGCGAACATCTTCTTCATTAGTACACTCCTAACGTTAGCATACAGTTTCCGGAAAAATCTTATCTATAATTTTTTGCTTGGCAACAAATGGTCCAAGTTTTACAGTTTTTTAGCTGGATAACATGACATTTGGGGTGTTATTCGGCAACCTGGATAACTGAGCGCACAGCCGAGAACGAGAGTGGTTAGGCGGTTTCGTTGAACCCAGGCGGCGAGTGCCACCTCAAACATCAGCAAGAGCAATCCCTCAAAATAAAAAACCCCGCTCTCTTTCCGAGTAACGGGGTTATTGTATGCCGTAGGCCATTTTTGTTCCTTTTTTGGGTATAAAAGGGGAAAATGGGTCGACTTCAAGAATCAGTGATAAAGCGTTTGCGCCGTTCAATCGTAATCAAGGCTTTTATACATGATAACCCGGATATGTCAAGAAATACCGTGATTGGTATCCTGATATTTGCCTAACAGGTATGGTATTCGGAATCTTGGATTGGAATCTTCAATGATTGTGCCGCTGCGGGATTACTACTGATAGTAAACAAGCTGACCGGGGTTCGGCCACAATGGCCCCTGTTGGTCTCTTTTCATCTCAATGCCGGAAAAGATCTATACCGATACACGCGTATCCGGTCAACAAGAATATGATTTTCAGGGGCAACATAATAAAGGCTAAAGGCGTAATGGGAAGCTACATTCAAAAAATAACATATTTCTATCTCTTTGAATTTACAGCAATTTATTGCTGCCCGTTTTTTTCTTGCCAGGAACATTACAGGATACCCCGGAGCATGGAGCACACTATCAGAATAGGATGACTTGTTCAAAACACCATATATGTTCATAATACGTGAACAACTATTTTTATTGAACAATCTAAAACCATCTCTTCTAAAAATATGTTCCAAATCGATTTATTAAAAAATTGTCTTGCCAAATGTTCAAAAATATAATATGTTCATAATTAATGAACAAGGCAAACCATGAACAAAGGTTGTAAGATGAAACAGCAAATAAAAGGCTTGATCAAAACCGCTTTAGAAATTTTCGAGCAAACCACCGGATTGAAAGCTGCTTACCAGAACAGACTTTTAGACGAAACAAAATATCCTGATGGTTTGGTCCGGATCGATCACCAGAATATGCAATGGATCTTTGCCGTACAGGCAAAAACGAGGGTGACACGCGCAACAGTGGCCATTGAAAAAACAGAGGCAATGAATTTCCAGCAAGAACGCCTTTTATTTACCGATTATGTAACACCGCCGATGGCAGACCTGATGAAAAATCTGGACATGTTTTTTATAGATACAGCAGGCAACGCCTATATCAACAAGCTGCCCCTCTATGTGTTTATCAAGGGCAACAAGCTGCCGGAAAGGGCGAAAACCACGCCTCAAAGACGCCTTTTAAAACCGACCGGCCTGCGCGTCGTATTTGCGCTTTTGAACAATCCGGATATGATCAATTGGCCCTACCGGAATGTGGCAAAAACAACTGATGTTGCCCTGGGAACGGTCGGCTGGATATTCAGAGATCTTAAAGAAATGGGGTTTTTGCTGGAAATGGGCGGGCGCAAACGAAGAGTGACGAACTTACAAACACTATTAAAAAGATGGGTTGAGGCATACCCTGATCAATTGCGACCTAAGCTTGTGATCGATCGATTCAAGGCACCTCATCACGACTGGTGGAAAAAGGTCAATATAGTAGAGCATCATGCGTGCTGGGGCGGTGAAGTGGCCGCGGCCAAGCTGACCCAACATCTGAAACCGGAAAAGGTTGTCATTTACGCTAATGAACCACCGGGCAAACTGATCATTGGAAACAAGCTGCGCAAGGCCAACGATGGGGATGTCGAAATCCTGAAACCCTTTTGGAAATTCAAGCATGAATTCGCTGATCAGGGAATCGCGCCACCGCTTCTGGTGTATACCGATTTGATGGCTACCGGTGATGACAGAAATATCGAAACGGCAGGGATCATATATGACAAATATCTTGTACGACCTGACCGGCAAGATCGATAAGAAGAGTGTCACCATTTTATCAGAGATCGACAGAATAGCCGACAAACTTCAGCTTCCTTATTTCATCGTCGGTGCCACAGCTCGGGATATCCTTCTTCAACATGCCCATGACATTCACTCGACACGAGCCACGGTTGATATCGACATCGGCGTACTTGTCTCTGATTGGAACCAATTCCAGGCCCTGAAGCAAGCTCTGGTGGGCACAGGAAAATTCAACTCGACCAGACAAACCCAACGCCTGATGTACGGGGATGAATTCCCGGTCGATATCGTTCCTTTCGGGGGGATTGCCCAGGGTGACGACTCAATCTCATGGCCACCGGACTATGAAAACGAGATGAGCATAGCGGGTTTCCGGGAATGCTACCAACACGCAATTAGCGTGATAGCGAGTAAAAAA
>Ga0222639_1001057_pt1 | contig 11933 bp, 19 predicted proteins | sample AntAcemetagen185_FD_179863 | JGI IMG/M metagenome (GOLD analysis project Ga0222639, IMG submission 179863) | Saline water microbial communities from Ace Lake, Antarctica - #185 | ecosystem: Environmental > Aquatic > Non-marine Saline and Alkaline > Saline | place: Antarctica: Ace Lake...
AAGGTATTCCGGTTAAATATGGTTTCCATACAAACAAAAGTACTAAGCCTATGATTATTGACTGCCTGAATGCTGCATTGCGTGAGGAATCGTATGTAGAGCATGATATAATTGCTTGTGATGAGATGGATACACTCGAGATAAAAAGAAATGGCTCTTATGGAGCAGTATCAGGTCAGCATGACGATAATGTGATAGTGACAGCAGGTACGAATTGGCTAAGTAGTAGTTATATGGATTTACCTAAATTATTTGTAAAGAAAAAGAAATCTAAGAAGCGGAGAATTATTAGCGAAGCTTCATTGTAAATATTAACCAAAAGTGAAGCAATGACTAAAGGAAAAGAGAAAATATCTAATGGCGTAGTATCTCAGATTATGAATAATCCTGTGTTTTCTTCAACGAAACTAACTATCAAAATATTTCATGAATGGTGGGATAAAATAACAGGTGATATGACTAAACAAGAAGTATATACAAAGCATTTGAATAAAAGAGTATTTGTTGATTCAAATAAGGAGATAGACCACGATCACTATTTAGCAATAATGGACGCAATGGAAGAATATGCAGACAGCCCATTAAATGAACGTTCAAAAAAGATTGAACTACTTGATGAATATTCAACATGGCTAACTAAAAACGGATATATGGATACTGATTGGAAAGATGAAGAACCGTTTGCAATAGATGATTTTTTGGGTTATAAAAAATAACATACAAAACCATGAAAAAAAACAATGTATTAATTATTGATATAGACACCGAAAGAAAAGACAATCCCATAATAGTTGCACATGGCAATAGAAATGGTGATGATATAAGTCCAACTGATGAAGGTTATAATATTGTATCTGATATGGCTTCACTTTGCGAGGCTCTTTGTTTGATGATACACACAGCAGAACAGGAAAATATTAAACATTCTGCAAAATCATTAAGAGATTGTATTAATCATTTAACACAAGGTTTTGCCGATGCCTCATATTTCGGTAAATTAGTTACAAAATAATAACAAAAATGAACGAAACAAACTTTTTTATATTGGTAATGGGATTGTTTACATCATTAATATTTGTGGTTTACAATCCAAGTATTGATTCTACTCAGGATTGGTGGGTATTATGGTATGGTAGAAAAAATCGTAAATATATTAGACTTTTGAAAAAATGAAAAATCAAAATGAATATAAATTACAAGTTAGTTGTGTAAGTTGGTTTCGTTATCAGTACTCAAAATACTATTATAATTTATTTCAAATTACAAATAGTAATGAGTTATCATTTTTAGATAAATCGAAAGCAGCTAAAAACATGAATAAAATGAAAAAGTCGGGCTTATTAGTTGGCTGCCCTGATTTATTTCTAAGCGTTCCTGCTGATAAATTTAATACAAGTAAGCATAATGAATTTTATCACGGTTTTTATATTGAGATGAAATTTGGCAAAAACAGGCAATCCGAAAATCAAAAGAAATTTGAAAAAAACATTGTGAAATATGGTTATAAATATTCGCTTTGTTATTCGTTTGATGAGTTTATGAATTTAATTAATGATTATCTGAAATGAATTTTTACAAAACATCAACTGGTGAAAGAGTTTCAAAGTCAGTAATTGACCGAAAAGTCAGGCAGGCTAAAGAGGCAAAACTTGAAAAACAGTTTTTGGAAGATGGGTATAACCATTGCGAGGAATGCGGACAAAGTACTGGAACTTATTTTGATTGCGCTCATATCATATCCGTTGACGAATGCCAAAAGTCAGGACGATCTGAATTAAGTTGGGACGAAAACAATATAAATATTCTTTGCAGAAGATGCCACCAAAAAAAAGACAGATTAAACTTGCAATTTAGTAAAAAATAATATATATTTGCAGTGTCGTTCAGTTATGAAAAAACTAAATCCCATATCACTACATTGCCTAATCCGAATAATTCGGGACTGGACGACCTTTGTAGTTCGGTATGGGTTTTTAATATGAGAAAAAAAATAATTTATCAAAAAGGTCAAAAAATTAACAACCTTGTGTTTATTAAAGATTCAGAGCCGCTAATTACAAAATCAGGCAAAAAACCAAAAAAACATGATAAGTTAAACTTACAATTTAAAAGAAAATGATTTAAAACCCTTTTTTGTGTGGTGGGGTTGAATATCACACAGTTAATTAAAAACAAGTAAAAAATGGCAAAGAAAAAAGTTAAAAAGCCAGGAGTTCCTTTACATAATGGAAAAGGAAACAAAGTCAATGAAGGAAGGGGCGGTTGTAATCCACCCAAGAAGAAAAGACGAGGTATAAATAAATAAACTTAAACAGATACATACGGTCAAGCAAGTTGTATATCGAAAGAAAAACATCCAAAAACCTAAGTGTATCTGTTTTACCTAAAAACTAAATTATGGCAAAAAAGAACGATGCTCCAAAAAACAATAAAGATGTTAATATGAATCTTATTTGGAAGTGGCGAGCTGAGTGCATAAGAAATACAGGCAAATATCCTGACAACGTAATGATACACCCAGTAAACAAAGCTAACTTAGAAGCTGAAGCAATGCTCACAGAAAACTTTAAAATGCCACACCCAAAGAAAGCGAGATGTTTCGGAATGAAAGTTATATGGACTTATGAAATTGAAGAACATGAGGTTATTTGCACATTTAATGGTAGGTAACAAACAAATATGAAAAACTTTAAAGCCCAATATTCACAAAGCAGGAAAAAAGAACCTCAAACTCTTTTGAAAAAAGGTAGGTACAGGAATTTTAATGAGATTTTCAAAAACACCGATATTCAGGACGATGAAGCAATCAAAAAAAGAAATTAAGATCGCTGTTATACATGAGTTTTGTAAAAACAGCAATCAGACTTTAGCGAGTATTGCGGATAAATTTAATACAAGCAAATATACTGTTTCGGCTATATTAACCAAATATTTAAAAAAAAGATATGAAAAAGCAAATTAAACTATTTTTCGACATGGAGCTTTCAAGCCTCTCATCAGATGCTCAAATAATTTCACTCGGAATAGTAAGTGAGGGACAACTCCCAGAATTTGTCCCACTAAAAACGATACCAATTGAAAAGCTCCCTAAAACAACACAAGATGAACTTAAAGAGCGTAAAATAACTACCCTTAATGTTCTTGGGTATGATAAAGTTAGAGGAGAAGAAGTTGTTGTATTATCTTCTTGCAATATTCCTTTGTTGTTCTGTCCTGAATCATGGATAATTAAAAACAGTAAATCCTTTTACGCTGAGTTTTCAGACTTTGACATAAACCGTTGCGATGATTGGGTGAAGGAGAATGTAATAAAGAATTTGTCATTGAACGACCATGAACGTTTTTTGCATCATCATAACAACCTAAAAAGAGTCAAGGATGATACGAGAGTAATAAAAAAATCTTTATCAAATTGGCTTGAATTATTCAAGGACTACGAGATAACCTTTGTTGCGGACTGTGGATGTTTTGACTGGTATCATTTATTACAGTTGATTGCAGAGTGGGAAACATTACCTAACAAAAATGATAATTATGCTAAATGGTGTGTTGCAACAAATCACTACAAAACAGGACTTCCAAAACTCCCTGAGAACATCTCTCCTGTGCCTTTAGACTTAAACGACCTGATTGCACATGAAAAAGGAATAAGTGTGAGAGAAGCGTTTGATATGGACAGAAAATGGCTTGTTAATGACTGTACTCTAAAATCAGAAATATCTACTGTATGGGCTATGGATATGGTTAATTATGATAAGCACAACCATAATTCACTTTTTGATTCAAAAATAATCAAAGCTATTTACGAAAAACTTATACGATGAAAACAATAATAAACCAACTACTAAAGCTGTACGACTTTATCTTTAAAAATTTTCTTTACCAACGAAAGGTGTGGATTGAGAACTTTAGATTATCCCGAAAGGGTAAAATGCTAAGAAGGGCTACGAAATTAGCCGATCTAAGACACAAAGCTGATGGAAAACGGTATTATGTGCTTTATGATTTTAACGGCGATTTAAGGGTTTTAAATGGCATTGAAATTGATGCTCTGAAGCGTGCTAAGGTTATGGATAAACGAGTAAATTTTTATTATTTAATAAATGAATCGCTTTATCATACAAAATAAAAAACTTGGAATTATGAAAACAGTAAATCAAATAGATATTGAAATAAAACATTTTCAAATAAGGTTATTTGAAAAGAAAACTAAACATGCTCAATTAAATCAAATTGATTGTTTAAGTGCTGAAGGTTCTAACTTACGAGAACAAATTTCACAAATTGAAGGTAAAATACAATCTCTTAACTGGGTAAAAGACAATGGAGGTTTACCTGTTGATAGCATTAATAAGAATGCCTTACTGGATAGATTTGCATTGGAGTTTGATTGTAAATATAAAGACTGTCCTGAAAACACAAGTGAAAAAGAGTGGGAGGAAAGAAAATTAGAAGGTGAAGGATTTTTACATGCAATTATATTGATTAATGAGTTTAAATGATACGCAATAAAAAACATAAAAAACCTAAGAAGCACATTAGCGAAAACCCTGCTTTAGTTGCTCGTAAAGATATTTCAAAATATTTCAAGGAGAATAATATATCTACTTACGATGGGCAAGGTACTTGGATTGTAGTAGGTGATAATCTCTACAACAAAGAACAACGGATGCTAAATGCTGAATTGGGGATACATTCGATAAACATGAAAAAACCAAAAAAATGATACTAACAAAAATAAAATTATGAAACCAACAGATGCTTATTACTTTGCAATGACTAAAGTAAATGAATTAAAAAATGGTGGTATAGAAGTAACTATAAAATCATCCAAAAGTAAAAACAATAAAGAGATGGTAAAAAAATACGACAAACCAGATAAAATACCATCTGAATTTTGGAATAACGTATCTTTTAAAATTTCAGATACTACACAAGCACAGAAAGTAATGGAGATGGGAAATTACTTAGGAATGTGCGGAATTAGCTTTGATACTGGTGGGTGTTCTGGGTATAGGGATTGGGAATTTGATTGGAGCTTTTCGTATAAAAAAGGTGAAGAAAATTGGGAATGGCGAGATGCACGAGAAGATGTTGAAGATATGATAAGCCAAATGTGCGTAAACCAAAAATAAAATTTGCACATATTATATTAATTATTAACTTAAAATAAAATTTATGAAAAAACTAATCATAATTTTATTAATTCTATTTTTAGCAGCTTTATTAAGTAGCTGCCAAACGGTGAAATATCCAATGACTAAAAAGAAATCAACAATACGTCCTGCAATGGGCAATCATTTACGGAGCTATAACCCGTATTATGCTAAAAAGCCAAGTAGATACGATTGTAGTAAATGGTAAACAAACCTAAAAAAACAAACTAAAATGAAAAAGCTAATTACAATTTTACTAATCATGTTTGCCGTTCAAGTAATGGCACAAGATAAACGAGCTTACATTGAAGTAAAAGACACAATTGAAATTGCTTATAATACTTATTTTACAGGTGACTATACGCAAAATGGTTTTAGTATTTATCCTATTGAGAAAAGCGATAGTATTGGAATTGATAGTGTGTCAATAATAAGAATATATTATCTTGAAAAATATGACCCTTATAAAGAGATAAGAGCTTCCTCAGATTCAATATTGTCATATGGTTTTCGTAGGATTTACTTGAAATTTAGAGAAAAGGAGTATAAGAATGGTTGTAGTAGTAAAGATAACAGGCTTAATATGCTCAATGGATTATAATATTTATATAAAATAAAACAAAATTATGAATAATGATTTAATATTTAGAATAGCCAAAACATTCAAATACCATGAGCTAATAGAAGTGAATGAATATATAAAGCGTAGGATATATTACATTAAAAACAAAAATAAAATTAGTGTTAAGGATTGGATTGAATTAAATAGCTATGAGTTAGGTTTTAGATGCTATAATTCATTTAAATTATATTGCGAAATGTATCCTAATGATACGATAAACGATGTTACAAGAGAAAGGGCGTTTAAGGTACGTGGAATAGGTATGAGAACGTGGAACGAATTTAAAAAAATAAGAGGTGAAGGAAACTTGTAATTTTGACTATCTCAGCTTCCTATTATAAATATTCTCAAACTGAATATCAAGCCCTCTTATCTCTGCTAATTTAGTTTGACAGGTAATTAATATAATAGCGTATCTTATTGAGGTGTGTACTCTACCAAGTATAAGATTGCTCAATTCTACTTCCGCGGGTTGTTTTGTTCCTGGTGTCTGGATACCTTTTAAGATTTTCCATTCGTAACCATCAATAGAACCGTAAATATAAAATCCGAGTTTTGTATTAGCTTTTATAGTAGCTTTCATCTCAGCGTATATCCTCTCAAATTTCTTGTATCCGGTAGAATCTAATTTTATTGGTCGTGTTTGTATCAGACAATGTTGGTACTCGTCATAAACAAGTGCATCGTAAAGGTCATATCCTTTTCCTGCATCGTCTATCGCATACACCGAAGGATCAACATTAACGAATTGTGAATATATCTTATCAATCTTACTCCATACTCCTGTCTCGAAAGCGTAAATATATGAATATGTTTTACTGGCGTTGCTTACTATCAATTCTTTCTCATAAGCGTTATAACAGAATATCGCAGAGGCTAAATAAGTTCTAAAGTCTATTGTGCTTATTATTGTTGAGAGTTCCACAAGGTCGCTGTCATTTATCTTGTCATCGTAAGCAGAGTAACCCACAAGATAAGAAGCGGGGATTCCTTCGATTATATCACTTATGCTTTTGATGGTTCTTCCTGACATAATGTAAACACTCTTTTCAGCACTAAATACAATACCACCTTCAATCTGTACATAAGAATTATTGTTGGTTATTACTTTTTTTGATAGTGGATGTATCGTTTTATAAACAATCTCACCTTCTCCTTGCTCCATTAACCATATTCCTATTGAAGTCAACACATATAAAGGAAATTGTCCGTATTGTCCTTCAGATATAACATTTACTATTGATGATAATACTCTTATTTCACAATTACTATCACTTATTCTGTATGAATTTTTTGCAGGATAAATAAAAGGATTGTCAATATCCGATAACTGGATACGGTTTTTATCTATTTGTACTCTGTTCTCTGTGTACATTCCACCTATTATTGTACCACTTGTTTCTTCTACTGTTTTTGCTTTACCGTAAATATCAAGTCCTGAATGATAAGCATAATTTAGTATAGGATGAGCCTCTAAAGGATAATTACCCATGAATTTATAATTCGCACCATCGTATGATACTAATGCCATACTTATTGCCCTACTATCAGGATAACCGTACACATGATTAAATACTAAAATGTTTGGATTAGCTGCTTTTATATAAGGATAATAATAGGGTATTTCGTGTATCATGCGATAACTACCTTCTATCGTATCAATGTCAACTATCATATATAATGTTAATGTTCCTAAAGCACCCCTTGAATATCCGGTAGGAAGAAAATACGTCTCCCAGTCAGTATCATCATTTATTGTTAATTGGCTATATCCTTCAAATAATTTCTGTTTGATATATCCGAAATGTATTCTCGAATTAAAATTATATGCGACATCTCCCCAATGGTCGTGATGTGAGAAACTGTCAACAGGCAATAATTCATTGCTTTGTAGTTCTCCTTCTATTTCTAACTTCTTACTATTTGAAGCTACTAACTCATCTAATTCTATTGATGCTATTCTATAATAGTTTGATACTTCCAAAAGGTTTTCGGTTTTTTCGTATCCGTGCATTGCGACAATAAGTGTACCGGCAGCAGGTTGTATGTAGTCATCGTCCGTGTAATCATATAAATCTCTATGGTAAACAAAAATATCTAATGACATTATGATACTTTTCCATTTCAGAATTTCAGCTAATCCTGCTGTACTAAAAATAATATTAGCATATACATTACCGATTGGATAATTTGAAATACCAAATGTTGTCGAAGTTGTTTCAACTTTACAGTCTGAATCATGTGATATTCTTGCGTATAATGGTAATGAATGTTTTATGTAAGTTCCATCAAACAATTTATAAGCATATCTTACCATTAATTCACCTTCATAGCTTTTATTCGCTTTTTTATGAATTTCTAATGCTTCAACCAAAGCTGTCATAGCTTTTAGATAAGTTGAATATGTGGCTGTTGTTTCTAAAGTTACTACCTGAGTGAGATATGTCTGACCCATTGGTATTTTATCATATTCAAGTTTCCTGTAATTTGTTCCAGATATATTGGTTATATAACTCTCATCATAAATAAATACATATTTACTCACATCCGTAACCACAAACAGAACATTATTGAAATGATGTAAATAATCTAATGTCTCTCCGGTAATATCTAAAATCTCTTTTCGGGAACTCTGGGCAGTCATATCAATTACATATATTTTATCGAATCTCGAATCATAACAAATGAATTTATCTGTTGATAATACCGGATGCTTATGTAATATCCATCCTGCATAATCCAATGTCCAGTCACTACTCACGTCCCCCGCTGGTCTCCAACTACCATCTTTGTATCTCATATTAATAATTTCCTGACAGCTTCCATCAGGTACATCAATATCGGAATTGGCTATGTTTATGCCTCTTATGTTTATCTTTTTTAATTCACTCATAGAGATTGACTGTTAATTGTTTTTTGCTCACTCATATTTACTACTAATTGCTTTTCGATATTCTGAATAAACCTGTCTGTTTTACTATTATTAATATCGCCATTATCCTTTTCAAACAATTTTGTTTCGAGTGTGATCTCATGCAATACCTTAAGGGTGTTGGTTACACATCTAAGACTTTCGGATTTTTCTATTAATTCCCCTAACTTTTTAATTGATGCTAATTTCACAACCTCAATTTCAGCGATTGTTTCGTCTTTATCCTCAGTATTCTCATTAAATTCATTCAAGAGAACAGCATTAGCCTTATCGAGTGCTGAACTTGTATTATTGATGGGAATTATTTTAGTCTCTTTTTTCTTTTTTATGGGTTTGTTTTCATTATCCCACATCTCCACTAACTTAAATAACTCCAATGTAGTCAGGTCAAACTTCTCTGCTGTAATTTTGTAATCAAAAGAAGTATCCTTTAAAAATTGGAAAATCTTTAAGGCTTTTATTTTTGATATTTCTGTTACTTTTGCCATATTACTTTTTGTTCATCATTTGATTTAACATTGCCATAGCTTGCGGATCTGCCTGTGCGTTGGCTTGCTGTCCTGCTTCATTTATCTGTTGCATCATTTCAGGTGGCATATTCGGGTTTTGTCCTCCTCCTGCCATCTGTTCTTCTCTCTGCTTGATTGTTTCCAAAAGTTTTTCAGCAAATGGGAAATTAGAATTTTCAAGGAACATTTTTACGTCTATCATATTACCTTCAAGTAATTTGAATAACATATCATCCATCATATTTCTGAAAATAGGTGTGTCTTGGCTTTCGGCTACCTTAACATCAAAGTCAAGGTTTCTTACTTTATCGGGATCATATTCACGTGCTTCTTCGTTATAATCACTTCCCGCCATAGCAAGGTATCTTTTCTCTTTATAAAACTGACGTAAAACTTTTAATATTTTAGTATCGCGTCTTTGTTTCTGAAACGAAAACACACTAAGCATATCCTTTGAGTTTATTGTTGCGTTTTCTGCCTCCTGAGCGTATAGGCTTGCCGGTGTTCCACTTTTGGGTGCCTGTCCTTGTATCGCACTCTGAACTCCTGATATGTCCTGTATGAGTTTTAATTTGTAAGCAAGTAATTCTGATATTCCTATGTTGGTGGAATTAGAACTTACTTGTTTAGGCATAGTCACACCTGCTTTGGTTTTGATTTTTATTACTCCGTTGAATTTAGTCCATTCATCAGAGAAGTCATCAATATCCATGTCGTCAGGTATAGCTTCTTCCGGTACTAATAAAACTCCTTTTGCGGAAGCTCCTATTATACTTGAATATAAAGAAGTAAGATGATTGATTGACCTTTGGGTATCTATTAAATCCTCTACCAATCCCCATACTTCACCGTCAAGCATTGGATAGAACACACAACTATAAGGATGTTCGCCATGTTCGTAAGGTGTCTCTCCTTCACTCAGGCATTGTCCGTAAGGTGTTAAGAATTTAAAATACCAAAACTGCTCTTTTCTTTTCCATGCTTCGATTAATGCCACTTTCTTTTTTGGAACTCCTTGTCTTTCATTCAACTCAATACGATATTCATTAAGTTTCTTAATATCATCCAATGTGTAATCAACGATATTAAAACTGGCATCAAGGTAATCATGTGCATATACCCTCCACTCTGATTTTAACTGCCATACAGCTATAACTCTACATTTATGAACTTCTGCAGGAGTATAAAAGTCAATATTATCATTTTGTTGTGCTGATAAAGCATCATCTACTGGTGTTTCAGGAATGTCATAGTTAGTGTACCATGATTTTATTCTTTCTTCCGCAGCTTCGTCTTCAGCGAATACACTTACAATATCATCTATCGTAGTGTCAATAATCTCACCTATTAACCTTAAATCAAATAATCTGAAATCACTTATGTCAGTATTAAAAAATATTCTGTTTGGATTGATGTTCTCAATATAAACATCCTCCATGTTTCTTTCCTTCCAGTATTTATAACCTACTTTAGAGATAACAGCACCGGAGATTAAAAATTCTTCAAGGTTTCTGGCATCAAGTTCACGGACATAATTCAGGTCATATACATTTCTTAATGCTATTGATAGCATCTCCGCTAATTTAGCTTCATCTCTATCTCTTGCTATGATAGTTGATACAGTAGGATTGGTGCGATATTGTCCGAGTAAATTCTTTACAAGCTGTCTGATAATATTTTCTTTGAAAGGAATCTTGCCCTGACTTTTGATATAATCTTCTTCCGTGATTGTATCTCCGGTGTCGGGATCCTCAATAAGTTCATGCCATTGGTCTCCCCTTGCGTATTTTCTCGCTTTCATTCTCCTTGCACGAAATTCATAGAGGGAATCCCAATACTGTCTGCACGTATCCAACAGTTGTACATTTCCATCGGTCTTATCAATAGATAATTTCAGTTCTTTTAATATTGGTTGCTCCACTGGCTTTGAACCAATATTCTTTAAATTCATTACGGAAAAATCTACATCTTTTACATTTACTTTCATCGCTCAATATTTTTATATTCATCAATTATTTTTTGCTCATTAGTTGCGATACTTGCCTGATACCTTTTAATGTTTCTTTTATCTTCACGTTTTTCTGCATCATTAAGAAGCTCTTTATAATCATTTATTGTGCCATTATACAGAACTATTCTTTTTGCGCTTTTATAATAACTATCGAGTTTTAATGCGTTCTTTTTAACTTTGTCTTTTTCTTTGCTCACTTTACTCATATAGCTTTTAGCTTCTTCTACTGCATCTTTTATTCCTTTCTGTTCAGGGAAAAGAACATCTCCTGCTTGTCTGTATAGCTTCTTAGCGGGTCTCCAAGGTAATCCTGTTATAGTCTGATTGAAAGCATGTGTCATTTTATCCAATCCTGATAATACTTTGTCTAACTCAACATCATTAAGACTGTTACTCGCTAAATCCTTATCAAGTTTCTTTATTCCCTCCCAGAGTTTCTTACCTTCGATATTTTGTGTTTGTTTCGCTAATTGTGCTATTCCTACTCCAAGATTAGTCACGGAACTTATAACAGGCGTTGGTGTGTATCCCCACCATTCTCCCAATGCTTTATTGACAAAGAACTCAATTATGTCACCTACTATTAAAAATCCGTTATATGAGCCTAAAATAGCTGACCTTATTAAACGTTTTTTTGTTTTGTCATCGTCATCGCCACTTAATAGACTTGAAAGGTATTGAAATGCCATAGGTAATATAAGAT
>Ga0222639_1001065_pt1 | contig 11876 bp, 10 predicted proteins | sample AntAcemetagen185_FD_179863 | JGI IMG/M metagenome (GOLD analysis project Ga0222639, IMG submission 179863) | Saline water microbial communities from Ace Lake, Antarctica - #185 | ecosystem: Environmental > Aquatic > Non-marine Saline and Alkaline > Saline | place: Antarctica: Ace Lake...
AAGACCCCACCCTCAACCTGCCCACCTCGGCACGCGATAACCCGGAAGAAACCATGCTTGAAGGCGAACGGACAGCCGTACTGCAAAATGCCCTCAACTCTCTTCCCGACAACCAGAAAACAGCATACCTCCTCAGCAAACAGGACGGACACACCAATCAGGAAATTGCCGATATTATGGAAACAAGCGTATCGGCCGTAGAATCACTCGTCCATCGGGCCAAGAAAAACCTGCAGGAAAAGTTGCAGGCATTTTACGCCCGAAACTGACATTTTACACGATACCGCAAGCATTTCACCAACCTATCGTCAAAAAAAGAAACGAAAACAGGATACGATGATGAAGCCCGACAACAGACAGAACGCGACGGAAGAGGCCCTGAAAACCATGGGCATACTTGACGCATTGGAGCCCCTTGAGGTACGGCTCCAGTTCAGGGTGCGCCTGATGGAGCGAATTGAGAGGGAATCCCTCACCGGCAGATTGAACCATGCCGGCAGTGGCGCACTCATCAACTACCGCTTCGCCTTCATTGTGCTCCTCATCATTGTCAATGTAAGCTCAGCGCTCGTCGTCTTCTTCAATACCACCGAGCGAAGCGCACCGCTCTTCAGCGACCTGCGGACAACCATAAGCGACGACTATTCCAGCCCCACATTCGCATACTACGAACAGCCGGCTGCTTACAGCCACAATACTGAAACAATGGAACCCCGGACACCCTGACCCCAAAGGAACCCGCCAACCATCGAACCGCAACAAGACCCGAAAGAGACTATGGATTTCCTGACATCAAAACGACTGATCACCACCGCCCTCATACTACTCGTTATCCTGAATGTGTCGCTTCTCAGCGTCCTATGGTGGCAGAACATGCACACACCGAGGCCTGCGCCCGTAACCCACACCAGGGAAATCAGCCGATCCGTCTACTTCAGCATCCCTCTCTCCCTCACCGAAAAACAGACGGAGAGCTTCAGGGAGCTCAGAAAACAGCACTTTCTCAAAGTTCGCCCCGAAATGGAAGCCATTACCAACCTGAAAGTAGCGCTGGTCGAAGAGTCCTTCAACGCCACCCCCGACACCATAAAAATAGCCAACATGGCCCTCGCCCTCGGAAGCCGTCAGGCCAAAATAGAAACAGAGCTCGCCATGCACTTCCATGACCTTGCCGAGGTCTGTACGCCCGCACAGCGCGACTCGCTGAAAGCAGTGCTTGAACAGCTTGCCACAAAAAAACTCATACTGCGCCAGACCCGATGAAACAACCATGCGCAGCGTGTTGCCCCTTAAAAAACAAACCAACACCACAATGAAAAAAGGATTGAACTGGCGGATTTTCATCAGTTTCGGACTGCTTACCGCTTTCCTGATGCTTCTCATCTCAGGAATCATACTCTATATTGCCCCTCCCGGACGGGTTGCAAACTGGTCAGGCTGGAACATTCTGGGCCTCAGCAAACACGCATGGCAGAACCAGCACACAATCTTCGGATTCGCCTTTGCCCTGCTCAGCGTTTTCCACCTCTTCGTCATTAACTGGAAAGCATTCTTCGCCTACATCACCACCAAAGCGACAAAAGGGCTTAAAAACCCCATAGAATTCTCAGCAATCATCCTGCTCACCCTCCTCTTCGGCATTGGCACACAGCTTGAAATGCAGCCCTTCGCTGCCGTTATCAATTTCGGAGAATCAATCAAAGACTCATGGGAAAGCGGCATCAGCGAGCCACCCATACCCCATGCAGAAACCATGACTCTTGAAGAGCTCTCCCTTCAGCCAGCCCTCAACAAAACAGCTGAAGCAATGCTCGAAACGATCCAGAAAGCCGGCCTCAAAGCAAACTCCACAACCCAGACACTCGGAGAAATTGCCAAAGAAAACGACATGCAGCCTACCGAACTCTACGCACTCATAGCGCCCGCAGCAAAACATGAGAAAGGGCAAGGCCAACAGCAAGGCCAACGGCACAGCCAACAGCAGGGACAACAGCAGGGACAACAGCAGGGACAACAGCAGGGACAACAGAAAACAGAGCTCCAAAAAGAAGGATTCGGCCGTAAAACGCTCGAACAGATAGCCGAAGAAAACGGCATCGCCCCCCTCTCACTCCAGCTCGCCCTCCAGCAGCAGAACATTGCAGCCGAACCCGGCATGAGCATGCGCGCCATAACCGAAAAAAACGGCATCACCATGTCAACCCTCCGCAAAAAAATAGAAACAACCCTAACCCGCTAAACCCTTAAATCCCTAAAAAAAATAACAAGTAAGAGTTGGGGACACTGCCGGCACCCATTGAGCTTAACGCCGCTTGAGGAAAAAGAGACGGGCCTCTTTCTGGAAAAGAAGAACTGAAAGAGCAAGATACCCAAGGAGAACCGCACCCCTCGCTGCAGGTGGGAAAGGACTCTGAAGAAAGGGAACTGAAGCGGCACCAATACCCGCACCGAGAAGAATGAGCAAACGCCCCCAGTCATACTCAACCGGGTAAACCCTGAGGGAGTACCACGCCATCACCAAGCTCATGACAACCGTTCCCGCCACAATAGCCCAGGCCGCCCCTTCCATACCGCTCAAAGGGATAAGCAGCCAGCAGCAGAAAGCCGTAACCGCCGCTCCGGCAAAGGTGACTACAGGAAGATAACGGGTGCTTCCGGTAATGAGAATACCTGCCGAAAGGTTGGTAGAAACCATGTCGAACACATAGCTCAGAAAAATCAACGGCAGCACTGAAAGCCCTATCCAGTAGGTCGGCGGCAGCAGGTAGAGCCTCCCGCCCCAGTGATGCCGAACCAGATCAGGCACAAAAAAAGTGGCCGCAAGCGCAACAACCATGGTCAGCATGGTTGAAATGCTCAGCACATGCCGGAACAGCCGCTTGGCCTCGGGATCATTGGAATGCTGCAGGAAAAACGGCTGCCACGCAAACCGGAACACCTGAATCATAAGCTGCAGCAACACACCAAACGCCACCACCCGGCCGTAAATACCCACCACATCAGAGGCCTGCATCCCCGCCCCATAAATCCGTTCAATATCCTCGGCTGGCATGCGGATAAGAAGGTTGCGGTCAATAAGGTGGATGAGCAGCCCTGCAATACCTGTTGGCACATAGGGAAGGCCAATGCGAAGCATATCACGGAGCTGGGGCAAGGAAAACGACAGACGAAGCTGACGGAGTACCGGAATGAGCATAAGAAGGCTCAGAGCCGAACCCAGAATATTGGCAAGGAAAGCCCCCGAAAGACCAGCCTGCAGAGGACCAAGCAGAATGAACGCACTCACTACAACCGCCACCACACCGGCAATGCGCGCCACAGCGAACTGTACAGCCTTTCGTTTGAGGCGCAGCTCTGCAAACGGAATTACCAGAAGGGTATCAATCCAGAGAATGACAGCAGCGTAACGGATGAATGGCTGCTCGGCGGAAGTCAGCCCTATAAGCGAAGAGACGCCGGGAGCAAAAAAGAAAAGAATGGCAGCAAAGAGCGTAGCGGTTGTGAGCAGGGAGAAAAAAGCAGTCGAGAAAAATCCACTCCCGTCCCGCTCCTCATGAAGAGCATCGGAAGCACACTTCAGATACGAGGTTTCAAGCCCATAGGAAAACAGCACATTGGCGATGGCAATATTTGCATACACCAGCGTCTGAATACCGTTATCGAAAGTGGTCAGCTGGTTGGCATAAAGCGGCACCAGCAGATAGTTCAGGCTGCGGGCCAGAATGGTGCTGGTCCCGTAGATGACGGTATCCTTGAAGAGGAGCTTGAGTTTTGAAAAAAGCATGAAGAAGAATAATCAGAATGCCATTGTGGCCTATGCTGCGCCCTCGTCCCCGCCAGACCCTTCAGCACGCTCACTACGACGCTGCTTGAGCTGCGCCTCATCAATCTGGAACCGACCATCCTTCTTGACAACGGGAAGCTTGGCAATAACCTGCTTCAAATGCGCCTGCGCCTCCTTCTGCTGAGCCTTGAGCTTCTGAAGTTCATCTCCCGACAGCCCAACCGGGTTGTCGCGATCAATAAGGGTCTCCTTCAGCGACTCGATATGCAGATTCTGTTCCCTTTTCATATACCCCACAAAACGGGTAAACAGAAAAACAAACAGCACAAAAATCAGCAGCGAAAAGACCATTATGGGAATCCAGCTCATGAACTGCGGCTTTAGTATTGACAATTGAAATAGTTATTATAATGTATGCCATATTACCGTTTTAAAAAAACGGGAACCCCCGATAACTCTATCGCCCGCGTCAAGCATACTACCAAATGAACAGCACCACCATAATCGAAAAAGGCAGAACAGTCCTCCAGCAGGAAGCCAGGGCCATCAGCCGAATGGCCGAAAGGCTTGACGGAAACTTCGCCAAAGCAGTTGCCGCCCTCGCAGAATGCAAAGGCAAAGTCATTATTTCCGGTATGGGGAAATCCGGCATCGTCGGCCAGAAAATGGCAGCCACCATGTCGTCCACAGGCACAACCGCCGTCTTCCTCCACCCGGCAGAAGCCGCCCATGGCGACCTTGGCATGGTACAGCCCAGCGATGTCGTCATAGGCCTCTCCAAAAGCGGCACCACCGAAGAGCTCAACTTCATCATTCCGCCGCTCCGGCGAATCGGGGTAACAATCATAGCCATGACCGGCAGCAGCCGCTCCTACCTGGGAGAAAACGCCGACATCACGCTCGACACCGGCATAGAGCAGGAGGCCTGCCCCTACGACCTTGCGCCAACCACCTCCACTACCGCCATGCTCGCCATGGGCGACGCGCTTGCCATTGCCCTCATGGAAGAAAAATCTTTCACCCAGCGCGACTTTGCCCTCAGCCACCCCAAAGGGGCGTTAGGCCGAAGGCTTACTGTCAAAATCAAAGAGATCATGGCCACAGGGGATGCAGTCCCCGTAGTTATGGAGAGCGACAGCATGAGTGAACTGATTCTTGAAATGACCTCAAAGCGCTACGGAGTCAGCTCCGTGGTCAACAGCGAAGGTCGGCTCACCGGCATTTTCACTGATGGTGACCTCCGTCGCCTGGTCCAGAAAGGCGATGAATTCCTCTCCCTTTCAGCCGGCGAAGTAATGACCGCAAACCCGAAAACCGCCGCAGACGACATGCTGGCCAAAGAGTGCCTCGACACTCTTGAAACCTACCGCATCACCCAACTCATGGTCTGCGACAGCAACCACCGCCCGGTCGGACTCATCCACCTGCACGACCTTCTGGCCTTAGGGCTTTAAACAAGAAAGCCCCCGTCAATCAACGGGGGCTTCTGTACAGATTTCACAGGCCTTTCTCAGCTGCGTCCAAGGGCCTTCATCATCGCCTCACCTATATCAGCAGGGCTGTCAACCACATGAATGCCAGCAGCCTCCATCGCCTTGATTTTCTCTTCAGCAGTTCCCTTGCCGCCCGACACAATTGCACCGGCATGGCCCATCCGGCGGCCCGGAGGCGCGGTACGGCCAGCAATAAATCCAACCACAGGCTTTTTGAAATGCTTTTTGATGTACTCGGCAGCCTCTTCCTCGGCGCTTCCACCAATTTCACCAATCATCACAAGACCTTCCGTTTCATCATCCTTCGCAAACATCTTCACCGCATCAAGAAAACGGGTACCGATAACCGGATCGCCGCCAATGCCGATGCAGGTAGACTGGCCAAGCCCCACATGGGTCAACTGGTGCACAGCCTCATAGGTCAAGGTACCGCTGCGCGAAACAACGCCGATGGAACCTTTCTTATGGATAAATCCGGGCATAATGCCAATTTTCGCCTCACCGGGAGTAATGACGCCAGGGCAGTTCGGCCCCACAAGCACAGCACCTTTCGCCTTCACAAATGCATAGGCCTTCATCATGTCGTTAACCGGAATACCCTCTGTAATGCAGATGATCACCTTCAGCCCCGCATCAGCAGCCTCCATAATTGCATCAGCCGCAAAAGCAGCGGGAACAAAAATGACAGTTGCATTGGCTTCGGCTTTTTCAACAGCCTCCTTCACAGTATTGAACACTGGAACCGGACGGCAGAAACTGTCGCGATCATTACCGTTATAGAGCACTCCGCCCTTGCCCGGCGTCACACCGGCAACCACATTGGTGCCGTACTCAAGAATCTGCGAAGTATGAAAGGTACCCTCTCCGCCGGTAATGCCCTGTACGCAGAGGCGGGTATCCTTGTTGACCAAAACACTCATAATGACAATGATTTAATGGTTGCTGAGAGGCTTAACTCAATCGGGAAACCGGGCGCTGCATATGCCGAGCAATGCCAAGCAGTTTCCCCTCTTCAAAGAAATTACAGATCAGGTGCATGCCAACAGGAAGGTTCTCCCCGTCATAACCAACAGGCACAGAGAGAGCCGGCATTCCCACAATGCTTGCCGGCACCGTAAAGACATCGGCAAGATACATTTCAAGCGGATCGGCCGTCTTGGCGCCTATGGCAAAAGGAGGAAAAGGCGAAGTCGGTCCCGCAATAACATCAACTTTTGAAAGCGCCTCGCGGTACCGGTCCTGGAACACACGGCGCACCTGCTGCGCCTTCTTGTAATAGGTATCGTAATAACCGGTTGATAGCACATAGGTGCCAAGCATGATTCTGCGCTTCACCTCACGCCCGAACCCCTCCGTGCGCGACTTCACATACATTGATGCAAGATCAGTCGCCGCCTCTGAACGGTAGCCGTATCGGGCACCATCAAAACGGGCCAGATTCGACGAAGCTTCGGCCGTTACCAGAACATAATATGCCGCAATGGCATGGTCGCTTTTGGGAAGGGTAATGTCAACCAGCTCGGCGCCCTCTTGCCGAAGCTCTTCAAGCTTACCCAGCACAACGCGTGAAACATCTGGATTGAGTCCCGCATTGAAAAACTCTTTTGGAACACCGATTTTCAGCCCCTCAACCGATACCCCCGAAACCTCGGAACCATAATCGCCCACCGCGTGCGAAGACGAAGTTGCGTCATGAGGATCACTGCCCGCCATAACCCCCAGCACCAGTGCTGCATCCAAACAGGTATGCGAAAGCACGCCGATCTGGTCGAACGAAGAAGCAAACGCCACCAGGCCGTAACGGGAAATGCGGCCATAGGTCGGCTTCAGCCCCACAATATCGCAGAACCCAGCCGGCTGACGGACTGAACCGCCCGTATCCGAACCAAGCGCCACCATGCAGAGCCCTGCAGCAACCGCAGCGGCCGAACCACCCGAACTTCCACCCGGAACGCGCAATGGGTCGAACGGGTTCTGCACCGGCCCGAATGCCGAGTTTTCGTTCGAGCTGCCCATGGCGAACTCGTCCATGTTCGTTTTGCCCAGAAAAATCGCATCCTCATCAAACAGCCGCCGGATGACTGTAGCATCGTAAACGCTCCGATACCCCTCAAGCATTCTGGAGGCGCATGTAAGCGAGGCACCATCCATTGAAATATTGTCCTTGATGGCCATCGGCAAGCCAAAAAGCCTGCCGGGCTCACCGCCCTCACGAAGTTTCTGGTCGAGCGACGCTGCACGCCGCAATGCCTCCTCACGAAATACCGTTAAATAAACTTTGTCATCACCATGGCGCTCTATGCGCTCAAGATATTCGCGCGTCACTTCTTCGCACGACACCTCTCCAGCCAGCAGCCGGGGGCGCAGATCTTCATAACTACTGAATTGCACGGTCTTTATCTGAATTATTTTAGGGAAAAATACCGATATGGAACGCCGGAAAGAATTCCGGACGGGAAAAAACAGCAAACCCGCAGGATTGCCTTCCACTGTAAGGTTTGTATAATAAGAAATAACTGTCTATAATTCAATTTACCCCAGAGTTGGGCCACCACAGTTGAGAGTGCATCCATACCCGACGGAAAACAATGGAAATGAGTAAAACCAACCTATGGTCTTGATAAAAAAACCAGCTCTGACTGCAGCAAAAAGGGGCCACTGGTTCTCATCGGGTGAAAGCAATATCGACAGTCGCCTGCAGGCAGAACTCAAAGCCGCATGTGAACTTCCCTCCCATATTGCCATCATTATGGATGGAAACGGCAGGTGGGCACGCCTGAAAGGAAAAACGCGCATTGAAGGCCATGCCGCCGGAGTCAACTCCGTCAGAGATATTGTAGAGGCTTCCGCACAACTTGGCATACAAAATCTCACGCTCTTCACCTTCTCCACGGAAAACTGGAAAAGGCCCGAAAAAGAGGTTGCTGCCCTCATGCAGCTGATTGTCAGAATTCTCGGCCGCGAAACCCGCGCACTGCACGACAACAACATCCGGCTCAATGTTATCGGCAACAGAGAGCTTCTCCCTCTGAAAGTCCGCGAAACACTTGAAAACACCATTGAGCTCACCAAGAACAACAGCAACCTCACCCTTACCATAGCGATCAGTTACAGCGGCAAATGGGACATAGTTCAAGCCTGCCGCAAGGTAGCCGAAGAAGTTGCAGCGGGAAGCATCAAAGCCAGAGAAGTCAGCGAACAGCTTATTGACAGCCACCTCTCAACCGCCGGAATGCCCGACCCCGAACTCATCATCCGAACCAGCGGAGAGTTCAGAATCAGTAACTTCATGATATGGCAGAGCGCCTATTCGGAGATTTACTTCACCAACACCTACTGGCCCGATTTCCACCGCACGAACCTCTACGACGCCATCCGCGACTACCAGGGCCGTGAACGCCGTTTCGGAAAAACCAGCGACCAGATACAGTCAACAGCATCACTCACGCAATAACACGACCGACATCGAAGAGCAATGAAAAAAACCGAGAACCGCATTATACTATTTCTGCTTGCCACCTGCATCGTCATTGGCGGAACCGCGCCCGCTCCACTGGCAACTGCATCTGCCGCCACGGCGAAACAATCGCCCGAAGCAAGGCTTACAGCCATTGTCTCAATATCAATAAAGGGCCTTCAAACCATTGACGAGGAAGAGCTGAAAGCAAGCCTGCCAATCAAAGAGGGTAGCACTGTACGCATTCCCGGCCCGGAACTCTCCGGCACCATGCAGTACCTCTGGAATCTCGGCCACTTCAGCGACATCTCCATTGAAACGGCCAAATCCGGAACAAACCGCACAGCCCTCACCTTCAGGGTTGTTGAACATCCAATCCTCGACATAGTCACCTTCAAGGGGAACAAAAAAATCAAGGTCGTCGAACTTGAAAAAACCGCAGCCCTCCTCACGGGCAAAACGGTCACCGAACAGGAGCTGGTAACAGCCGCGAACAAAATTGAAAAACTCTATGCCACCAAAGGCTACCTGACTGCCGGAGCGGAATTCAAACTCCAGAAAGCCAAGAAAACCAACCACTTTCTGGCCCTCTACACCATCAGTGAAGGCCCGAAAGTATCCATTGACAAAATCATTTTCCACGGCAACAACGCCTTTCATCAGGGAAAACTGCGCGGAGTCTTCAAAGAGACCGTTCAAAATTCATGGTGGAGAAAAATCTTCGGATCACCCAAGCTCGACCGCGACAAACTCGCCGAAGACAAAAACCTCCTGGTGGATTTCTACCGCAACAACGGCTACCGTGACGCAAGGATTCTGCGAGATGAAATAAGCTACACCAAAAATAAAAAGGGGCTCTATCTGGACATCTACCTCGATGAGGGTCCAAAATATTTCATCCGCAACATCACATGGACAGGCAACACAAAAGATTTTGCCACAACTGATATTCTCAACACCACCTTTGCCATTCAAAAAGGGGATATCTACAACGCAAAGAAAATTGAAGAGCGACTGAACTACTCGCAGGACAACACAGATGTCAGCTCACTCTACCTCGATCGTGGCCACCTCTCTTTCCGCGCCAAACTTGAAGAGCGGGTGGTCAAACCCGACTCCGTCGATCTGGTGATATACATTACCGAAGGTGAGCAGTTCCAGCTCAACGCAATCAAAATAAAAGGCAACACCAAAACCAAAGACCATGTCATCCGCCGCGAACTCCACACGGTTCCGGGCGACATGTTCAGCCGGAAAAATGTAGTCCGTAGCATCCGCGAACTCAACATGCTCAACTACTTCAATCCGGAAACGCTGACCCCCGATGTAGACCCGAACAACAAAGATAATACAGTTGATCTTACCTACAATGTTGAGGAAAAACAGACCGACACATTCAACGCATCTGTCGGATACAGCGGCATCGGCTTTACCGGTGCACTCGGAGTAACATTCAACAACTTCTCACTCAAAGACATCTTCAAAGCGGAAGCCTACAAGCCCATCCCCCACGGTGACGGCCAGAAATTCTCCTTCCAATGGCAGTTCGGTGACGACGACTACCGGACCATTGCGCTCTCCTTCAGTGAACCATGGGCATTCGGCACACCCACTTCGCTCGGCTTCTCCGCATTCACCACCTCCCGTTCATACGACTACACCGACGATAGCATTGACAACCCCAACACCATCGACCAGTATGGAGCAAACCTCACTGTCGGAAAGCGCCTGAACTGGCCCGATGACTACTTCTCCATCAGCTGGAAGCTCAAATACCTGCACAGCAAAGGCGGTTTCCTCAGCTTCATAGACGAAATCAACGCCCCTGAGCAGGCCGATGAAATTTCCATCACCCAGACCATCAGCCGAAACAGCATAGATAACCTGATCTATCCCCGGCGTGGCAGCAACAACACTTTTTCAGCTCAGCTCGCCGGCGGCGTTCTCCCCGGCACCGTGGACTTCTATAAATTCACGGGGAGCTCCAGCTGGTTCATCCCACTCAACAAGAAACTGGTATGGAACCTTGCCACGCAGCACGGCTACATGTCAACATTCAACGACGACGACTATATCCCCTACACCGAATACTTCTACATGGGAGGCAGCGGCATGTCGTCACTGCAGACTATACCACTGCGAGGCTACGACGACCGTAGCCTTGGCAAACAGCTCGGAGGAACAACTTCGGAACTCTACGGCGGCACCGTCTACTCCAAATTTACAACAGAAATCCGCTACCCGCTGACCCTATCCTCATCCGCCAGCGTATACGCCCTTACCTTCCTTGAAGCCGGTGGACTCTGGGAAAACTCAAGTGCTGTCAACTTCTCCGATCTGAAAAAATCGGCCGGCGTCGGCATGCGGCTCTACCTTCCTATCATCGGCCAGGTTGGGCTTGATTACGGCTACGGATTCGACGCCGTTGCAAAAGATCCTGAAAAGACCAAACAGGGGTGGGTCTTCCTCTTCAGCTTTGGGACCAGCTTCTTCTGACAACCGTTTTTTTTGTTTAAAAATTTTTGAAAAAGGTTGCCAAGAATTCCGAAAACATTTATCTTTTAGTCAAGACAGACGCAGTAGATGTGTACAAGCGAAAAACACACAACAATTAAACGATTACTGCCATGAAAAAGAAACTCGCCCTTCTGACCGCCGGACTGGCCATTGCTGGATTCAGCGTAACGCCGGCATCAGCCGCTGATCGTTATGTAAGCGGCAATGCAGGAGTAACTTGGATGAATAATGTCGACTATGGTGATTTGACCGCCGAAATGGACGCCGGATTCGCCCTATTCGGAGCCATCGGTTGCGACTACGGTAATACTCGCCTTGAGGGAGAACTCGGCTATGTACAGAATGATGTCGACAAGGTGGACGGCAACAGCGGTAGCGGGGATTTTTCCGTCCTCTCGCTGATGGCAAACGGCTACTACGACTTCAACTCCGATGGCGGTATTGAGCCCTATGTTACAGCAGGTGTAGGCTTCGCACATGGTCACGCAGACGATATCACAGGGTTCGGAACACAGAACGAAACCGCTCTGGCTTGGCAGGTAGGCGCCGGAGTGGCCGTACCGGTAGGCAACAATGTCATGGTTGACCTGCGCTATCGCTACTTCGAAACCGCAGACATGTCTTC
>Ga0222639_1001066_pt1 | contig 11869 bp, 9 predicted proteins | sample AntAcemetagen185_FD_179863 | JGI IMG/M metagenome (GOLD analysis project Ga0222639, IMG submission 179863) | Saline water microbial communities from Ace Lake, Antarctica - #185 | ecosystem: Environmental > Aquatic > Non-marine Saline and Alkaline > Saline | place: Antarctica: Ace Lake | collected...
ATCAAACTCATCATCAATCGGCTTAGCATTCATTAAATTAGCATTATACTTACTAACTCGCCCATAAAGACTCGCAAAATAATAGAAAGTATCCCCAACATTATTCAAATATCCATACAATATATACAAAGTTCCAATCATAATAATTCCAGTTGAAACGAAATCGACATAAGCCTTAAAACTCAAAGATAAAACAATCATAAACGATATTGCAATACTAGCAAAGCCCCATTTATATTCATTCAAAATAGAGGTCTTCTTAGAAAGGAGTTCAGCATCCATTAATCTAGAATCAATTTCAGTTCGAACAGTCTTCTTCATTCTCAAAGTCACAACAGTAATAATATTACTAATATAATCATAAATCCCAGCCGCAATTCTATTGGATTTTTTATTTAATTGTCCATAATATCCAACAAGTTTCTTATCCATTTTAAAAATAATAAATAAAACAAAGCTAGAATAAAACAAAGCAAACAAAGCAATCCTAAGATCAATAAAAAATAAAATCAACAAAGAACCAAAAACTTTTACAACAGAAGATATTAGCTGAAAAGTTGTTTCAGATGAAAAAGCATGAATCCCAGAAGACCCCTTGTTTATTTTATCTATTGTATCGCCAGAATGATGATCTTTATGCCACTTTACGGGAAGATCTAAAACTTTCCCTATTTTAGAATTAATATAATTACGATTAACAAAAAATCCATTACGAGTTTCAATATATCTACCAACTCCATGAAAAATCCAAAACCCTATTTCAATATATAAAAGAAAAGAAATTAAAAAAATCAAATTCCATAATTCAGAAATCCCAGTTATAGATTCTTGAACAGAATTAAAAACCATTCCAATCACCAACGGATTCAATAAATTTATTGAATTAGCAATCACAAAAAATATCGAAGCCAAAATAAAATAACCTTTCCTATCCCCAAGATATCTCCACTCTTCTTTCAATAAATTCAAAATAGGGTTACCACCCTCTCTTTTATTTTTCATAACTAACAATAATAAAACAAATTTATAAATCAATGCATTAAAACAATCCCAATCTACCCTTGTCTCTTCAACAAATCTTTCAATTTCGCCGCATTCGCAGCTTTATCCTTTATCTCAGAAACAGAATAAACAGGTTTGTCCCCAATATCCTTTTCCTTATCAACTTTCAAATCCCTAATTATCTTTCTCCTTATCTCATCACTTACAAGCAGTTTTCCACTACTAGAATCACTAATTCTCTTAGAAAACGAAATCGTATTCCCAACACTAGTATACTTAAATTTACCACCAGCTTTCGACGCAATCAACTCTCCAGCATGCGCTCCAATGTTAAACTCAATTTTGTTATTATACTTCTTATTATAATCATTCAACCCCTTCAAAATACTAAATCCAGCTTTAACCGCCAAAATTTCATTATGATAAGTCCGAGTCATTAACGGCGAAAACACAATAAAAATATAATCATCTCTCCAGTCAACAAGCCCCTTCGTATCACGGACCCCATTAACTATCTTCAACAAAGAACTCTTAGCTAAATCATTTAAATCATTATAATTCTTAATCCTAAGAGAAACAACACTAGACCCATACTTTTCACCCTTCAAAACAAGAGTCGACTCAGCACTCCCAATCTGCTTATTTGTCAAATCAACCATACTCTTGTCCTTATGACTATAATTTTTTGAATCAAGACCCTGAACAACCGGAGACTTATTAGTAAAGTTCATAGTATCCGAAACATGAGCTTTCACCTTCTCAGGAACTTTCGATTTCACCTTAGATTTAACAAACCCAAATTTCGATTTCACAACGCCAATACCAGAGGAAAGCTTGCCCTTCTCAGTAATAGTCTTAGTTTTTCTATATCGAGTAAAGAAAACAAATCCAGCAGAACCAAGAATAATAATCAAAAAAATCCAAAGAATAGAATAACTCTTAAAAATTCCAACATCCTTAAAGTCACTAACAGAAATTGCATTTCCCGTCAGTAAAACCTGCCGACTAAAAGCGCTTTCCCCATCATTAACAACAACCTCATACTCCCCATTCGGAGCTTCAAGAGCAAACTTTCTCTCCTCGCCAACTTCAACATTCAACTCTAAGCTCATTACCTCCTCACCAACTTCAACGCTAATTGTTTTATTATACAAAGCATTGCCAACATTTTTCACAACCAAAACAGAATCCTCAAACTCAAACTCAACCTTCTGAACAGGCAAAATCTCAAGCGTCCTTTCGTTAATAATATCATCAAAGGTAGACAAAATAGTCCAAATCCCAATAGTAGAATTAAGCGGAAAGTCAATAGCATTAAAATCACCAGAAGGAATACTCAATACCATCTCTTCCAAATCAGGAGAAGTTATTACAACATCAATCAATCCCTCCATCTTAATCCCCGACTGATCAAAAATCTCACCACCCAAAGTAAAATTATCTCCAGGAACTACCTCAACATCAGACAACCCAATAACAAGCGAAGTCGGAATTTGATTAATATCAAAAAACACAGTAGTATATCCTTCATTCAAAATTCCAGAACTTCCAGTATCATAAACATGAACCCCTAAAAAATAAGTCCCACTCTCATAAGTTTCAGGCAAAGAAAAAGTATCACTAACGCTACCTCCCTCAATAACCTTATTTAACGTCGTCGCATTACTAACGTCAACAAACCCATTCAACAACTCCCCATTAGATTTCAGCGCATCTACTTTAAGAGTAATCGCTTCACCAGGATTATACGAAGGCTTATCCACAGATGCAGAAACAACAACATTATTACTAACAGTAAAAGTTTCCGACGAAGCAACACCAAAACTCAACGAAGCCACAACTTGACACGTACCAAGTATCTGATTAAGATTATCAATCTCTAAATCATCTCTATCCAAAATTTTATAAGGAATAGCATAAGTCTGGTCCTCATCGGGAGAAAAAGATCTCGCAGAAAGCTTAACCAAATTCACAGTAAAATTCCCACACTTCAAATCAATATTCAAATTACCCGAGTCACTACCTCGAAGACCATACGCACTAACATACAACCTATCCCCCAAATTATACACGCTGTCAGGCTCAGACAAAGAAATTTGAGCAACTACAAGCGAGGTCATAAAAAGTAAAACTAAACCAAAGGTGCATCCCAATCTTTTCATAAATTCCCAAGGCAATATTACTATTTAAACATTATCAACACTTTTATAAATCTCATAAGGTTAAAACCACTATGGCAGAAATGAACGTCAATCCATACGACGTAGAAGGAGAGGTTAATTACGACCGCCTCATAACAGAATTCGGAATAAAAAAAATAGACCCAAAACTCATAAAAAGAATCGAAAAAATAGCGGGCGAAGTTCACCCATATCTAAGACGAGGAATCTTTTTTGCGCACAGAGATCTAGAAAAACTACTAGACGCCTATGAGAAAGGAGAAAAATTCTTCCTTTACACAGGATGCGGGCCATCAGGCCCAATTCATCTCGGGCACTACTCAATCTGGAGTTTCGTAAAATGGTTACAAGACAAATTCAACGTAGAACTATGGTTTCAATTCACCGACGACGAAAAATTCCTATACAAAAATATGACCATGGAAGAAATCCAAGATTGGACAAAAGAAAATATGAAAGACGTAATAGCATTAGGACTCAACCCCAAAAAAACCCATTTTCTAATTGATACCAAGCACGCCGGCATAATGTACCCGCAAGCTATCAAGGTCGCAAAAAAAATAACTTTCTCAACAATCAAAGCATCTTTCGGCTTCACTGACTCAAACAATATCGGAAGCATTTTTTACACAGCAATGCAAACCGTCCCAGCATTCCTACCAAATATCCTAAATAACAAAAACGAATACTGCCTAATCCCACTCGGAGTAGACCAAGACCCACATTTCAGAATCTCACGAGACGTAATAGAAAAACTCGGACACAAAAAACCAGCAATCATACATGCAAAATTCATGTCGCCGTTAACCGGAGCAGCAGGAAAATCAAGTAGCACAGGAGAAGGAAAAGCAATCCTAATGACAGATGACCCAAAAACAGTAAAAAGAAAAATCAATAAATACGCATTCTCAGGAGGCAAAGACACAGTCGAAGAACACAGAGAACAAGGGGGAAACGTAGAAGTAGATGTAGCCTGCCAATGGTTAAAATATTTCGAACACGACGACGATAAACTAGCAGAAATCTACAATAAGTATTCAAAAGGAGAATTATTATCAGGAGAAGTAAAAGCCATTCTAATAGAAAAAATCAACGAAGTTTTATCCGAACACCAAAAACGAAGAGAAGTTTCAGAAAACCAATTCGATAAATTTATTTACAAATCCTAAACCCCACTAACAACATTCTCAGGCGGACTAACAGTATCATCAACCATTTCAATTCCTTTAGAAGTAATAGACATCCCAATAGCCTTTCTCTCGTGAGCAGTCCGCCTCATCTTCGCAATTCTAAAAGCTCTGTCGCCCACACCAGCAACCCCACTCTCATAAAGAAGAGTAACCGAGTCACTTAGAAACCTCAAAATATCAGTCTTCGTCCAATCCCCAATATTCTGCGTATGAATCCCCTCGCCCTCCAAACTCTCATCAACAAAAACCGTCGTCACCTTCAACCTCTTCATTAAAGAAGACAAATCAAAAATTGTCTGCCGAATCTGCCCCTGATCACTCAAATTCAAAGCCAAAACAGAAATCGGATCAAAACAAACTCTCTTAATATTATTCTGTGCAATTATTTTCATTAACTCAGCTTTCAATTCTTCAATAGAAGTCTGCGGCGCAAATCTCATAAACTTAATCTTTCCCTCGCCACTCAGTTTAGAAAAATCCCAACCAAAAGACATCGAATCATTCAGCGTCTCAACAATATCCGGCTCAAAAGAACAATACAACCCATTCTCTCCAAACTGCACAGCCCCATTCCAAAGAAACTGCATCAAAAACGTACTCTTCCCCGAACCAGGCCCACCAACAATTAAATTATCAGAATTCCTCACAAAACCTCCTTGACAAGCCCGATCAAAACCGACAATACCCGTCGGACACCTATCAGCCACCTCATCTACCATAAACAAAACACGGCATAAATCTTTATAAATTCTCTTATTCTCTTTCTAGTATGAAGACACTAAACCTCCACTGCGACTACATCAAATTCCAAGGCCTAAAAAAAGCCCTAAAATCAATCGACGAAATCGCACCAAACCAAAAACTAGAAGGCGACTCAAAAGACTGCCTAGTTGTAATGGTAGCAGTAGAAAAAGGCGACTCAAAAGAATCAGTCCCACAGTTAACAGAATCGATAGAAAAAATCGCAGCAGACGTCAAGGCAGAAAATATAGTCCTATACCCTTACGCACATTTATCTTCCAATCTTGGGAAACCGAGCACAGCCATAGAAATTCTAAATGAAACAGTAAAGCAATTAAAAAAATTCAAAGTAATACAGGCTCCTTTCGGCTACTACAAATCTTTCGAACTAAAAGTAAAGGGCCACCCATTATCAGAACTCTCCCGCGAATTCACAATAAAAGGAAACGAAGAAGAAGCAGAACTAAGCGAAGACGAAAGAAAACGACTTCTACGAACGGTTTCTCGTGCAACCCTAGACACGTCAAAACTTAAAGAAAACGACCACAGAATAATCGGAAGCAAAATGAATTTATGGAGTTTCAACAACGTCGCTCCAGGAATGGTCTTCTGGCACCCAAAAGGACTCCATATAAAAAACAAACTAATCGAATTATGGAGACAAATGCACAGAACAGCAGGATACGAAGAAATCTCAACCCCACAAATCATGGACAGAAAACTATGGGAAATCTCAGGCCATTGGTCAAAATATGGAGAAAACAACTTCCGAACACAATACGAAAAAAGAGACTTTCTAGTAAAACCAATGAACTGCCCAGGCGGAATGCTAGTTTACAAAACCTCACCAAAATCGTACAGAGACTTGCCATTAAGAGTCGGAGAAATTGGAACAGTTCATAGAGTCGAACTATCAGGAGTTTTATCGGGATTATTCAGAACAATCCAATTCACTCAAGACGACGCCCACATTTTCTGCACAGAAGACCAACTCGAACAAGAAGTCTCAAGAATCATAGATTTAATCAACGAAACTTTCCAGCACTTCGGTTTAGAATTTGACCACGTAGAATTATCAACACGACCAGAAAAAAGAATCGGTTCAGACAAGGTTTGGGATATGTCCGAAAAAGCCTTAGAAAAAATCCTCAAGAAAACAAAATTGAAATACACAGTCAACAAAGGAGACGGAGCTTTCTACGGACCAAAAATAGATTTTCACTTAAAAGACTCCCTAAGCAGAACATGGCAATGCTCAACAATTCAACTAGACATGGCTCTCCCAGAAAGATTTAATCTTAACTACAACGACGAAAACGGAAACGAGAAACGACCAGTAATGCTTCACAGGGTAGTTTACGGCTCAATCGAGAGATTCATCGGAATAATAACCGAACACCTCAACGGAAACTTTCCCTTATGGCTCTCTCCAAATCAAATCAAAGTAATGACCCTAAATGACGATGTAAAAGATTACGCAAATGAAGTTTACCAAAAATTATTCAATGAAGGTTTCCAAGTTGAAATAAACGACAAATCAGAATCAATGGGCAAAAAAGCAAGAGACGCCCAAATCCAAAGATTCAATTACCTCGCAACAGTAGGCGAAAAAGAAAAAGCAGAAAACAAAGTTGCGATCCGAGCAAGAAACTCAAAAGAAATCATAACAATGGACCTAGATGAATTCATCTCAAAGTTAAGAGAAGAAATCAATTCTAAAAACTTATAAACTTCTCTTCTATATAATATTATGAGGTGGGGAAAATTTGTCTTAGTATTTCAGGCCATTGTAACACTTATCTTAGGCCTTGTTTTCTTATCCCAAATTCTAGTCGCAGACATGGCCAGAATCTCAGATCTCAAAGTCGAAGTTATGACAAAAAGCCCGTTCTCACCCGAAGACGCCAAAAAAGAAATGATCGATCTCCGACAACGATATTCAGCCGCATCATATATCCTTCTAATCGTCTCCCTAATGGAACTAATAATCATCTCAAAACTCTTTTCATAAAGTCTTTAAACCAATCTTTCCCCATTTTGCTATGAAAGTAAAAGAATTACTCCAAGATTTACAAGAGAAAGAAAACTACAAAAAATTCAAAGAAGAAAACCCAGAAGCATTCTTCTGCTCCGCAATGTTCATCTTAGGCGACGCCGACAAAATTGACCTAAACTTCTTTCTCCCTAACCAAGACAAACTCTCATCATTCGCAATGCCTTTCGCTTCTATAACAAATCACCAAGAAGAAATTTACGACCAAAAAGAAATCAAAAATCTAAATCTTAAAGTAGACATCTGTGAACTTAAAAATCACATCAAAGAAAAAACAGGAAAAGATTACCCAAAAATAATCGCAGTCCTCCACAACGGAATCTGGAACTTAACTTGCCTAAACGGAATGGACATGAACCGAATGAATCTAGACGCCCACACAGGAGAAATCCAAAAGAAAGAGGAAGGTTCATTAAACGACATGATCCAAATCAGGAAGACTTCCGAATAATAACATTAACATTGTTCTCTTCTCACCTCATAAATATTTATAAATTTAAGATACTATCAAAACATATGGACGAAAGACAATTAAGACAAATGCCCAAAGGCCAACTTGAAGCAGGATTAAAAGTTCTAAAAGAAGTATTCGATAGAAATAATGCTCGCCGAATCAGAATGACAAGAACACTTACAGAATTAAGAGAAAGTAAATGGGGGGAAGATCATATATACAGGATCACCGAAAGGACATATGAGGCCATCCAAAAAGTTTGTACAAATTTTCAAAATGGCATCGAAGCCTACAGGTCAGCATTACGTGCAGCCTAGTTTCCTATTTCTTCCGAACAACCGCAATAATATTATCTCTCTCTTCCAAAGAAACAATCTCAAAACCCACATCCCTCAACTGCCCTTCAAGCTCACTCTTATCATAAATATAATTATACCTCTCATATTTTCCCCCACCAACAGTCCACGGCAAAATTCCCTCTTTAGGCTTATTCTTCACCCTCTGATTCTTCCGCCCAATAGTCGAAACCACAGCTTCCCCATCTTTTTTCAAAACACGATAAATCTCTCTCAACGTTTCAATCCTTGTTTTTTCACCTTCAACACAATGTAATACCCGAGCAAAAATCACCAAATCAAAAAATTCATCATCATAAGGGATAGAATCAGTCACCCCCTTTTTCAATTCAACATAACCCTTCTCTTTGGCAATTTCCAACAACTTTTTAGAAAAATCAACCCCATAAAATTCCAAATCCCCCTCAACAAAATGCCGTCCACTCCCACATCCTAAATCCAAAACCTTCCCATGCTTCCCTTTCAAAAACTCAACAACCTCATCAGCAGGCCGAGTTCTAAACTCACTCCACTTCCCAGCAATAGCATCCCAAACTTCTTTCTGCTTCATAAGTTCACCAAACACACAAGCCTTAAAATTCTTTTTATTATAGAAATAAAACCTAAATCCTTCGCTTGTAAATAACAACAATTGTCAATCCAAGAATCAAAACAATAAAGACGCCAACAATCCAACTAGCCGCACCACCACCAATAACAGCACCAGTAATAGCAGCCAAAAATCCAGGCTTAGGAGCATCATCTTCAACAGTCTCAGCAACAGATTCCTCAACAGCAGGCTCTTCTTCAGCAATGAAAATACAAGACTGACTCAAGGTAGGAATAAACGCGCTCTCATTAGCCTCACATTCTCCAATCATATCACAAGTTCTAAACTGCACACCACTCTCTCCACACGTACTCCAAAGCGAACAATCCCAATTCTCAACACCACAGACTTTTAAGGGGTCCTCATCAGCAGCAGAGCCACCACTCCCACTACTCTTCTTTTTAGAAGGGATAACAACAATAGGTCTAGCGCCAACACTTACATTCTCAGTATGACTCAAAGTTCTAGAATTCCCAGCATTATCATAAGCAAAAATCATCAAACTATATTCCCCACTAACAAAAGTAGAATCAGCAAAACTCCCCATACAATTATCATTAGCATCACAAATCAAATCAATTCTCTCGTCAACCAAACCATTCGCACCAGATAACAAAGCATAAGCATAATCCAAACCAGCAGGCACATCAATAATCTCAGCGCCAATTCTCATCAAGTAGTCATCAGTATAAACATCGTTAATAAACGGAGCCATAATCAAAGGAGCACTATTATCAATAATCGGATCAACCAAGCCACTAACACTGTTTCCAGCATAATCAGTCGCAACAACACTAATATTATAATTCCCATCACTAATATTCATAGCCAAACTATCAAACTCAGCCTCGTAAAAACCAGTAGACGAATTCAATTCACCTTCCAAAGTATAAACAATCGAAGCATTATCCTTAGCAATCAAATCAATCCAAACCGATTCAATCCCACTAGCCTCATCACTAGCATTAACAAAAACAAACATAGTACCAGCATAAGCCCCACTATAAGGAACAATATCATAAATCACAGGCGCAGTCCAATCAACACCAACCAAAATATTATCACTACCATGTCCCAAAGTCGCATCAACAGTCAAATCATAAACCCTTTCTTCCTCAAAATCAAAACTATCAAAAACAACACCAGTCATATCAGTACCGTTAACATTCCACTCATCCATAAAAGTTCGCGTGCTCCCAATCCCATCAACAACATAACTATACATTTCTTCCTCAGTCGAAGCCAAAACAATAGCTTCCAAAACAACCTCAGAAACAAAGTCAGGATTAAACCAATAAACACCACCATTATTAACAGTCGGCGAAACAATCGTAATGTCAGATGTCGGAGCAATATCAACAACAGAAGTATTAACAGCATAACTCATCCAATCAGTTCCATCAATAACCAAATACAACTCATATTCGCCCAAAGCATCAAATTCAATATCATCACCCAAATGATAAACATCTCCAGCAAAAAACGACTGAGTTCTCAAAGTCTGATTAATAGAACCATCCGTACTCAAAACTCTAACAGTCCCGCTAGCCAAAGTTTCATCCAAAACAACATCATAACGAATCTCACCCCAAACATTATTAGACAAATAAGTCGCAATCTGCGAATCCATATCAACATCAGTGAATCCAAATCCAGACAATCCAGTAAAAATCGCACCAGTATTGAACCCGTTCATCCACTTCCCATTATTATCATAGAAAGTCGAATAAATATTATACATTCCATTATCATAACCACTCAAATCAGTCCAAGAATTATACCAGTGTGCATTATCCCCGCCAACCTTAACAACAACATCAGCACCAACATAAATTCCATTCTTCCTGCAAGTTGTCGGCTCAACACCAAAAGGACAAAACCTAACCTTAACTCTCTTAGCACCCTCAGGCGCCTCGCCCCAAACTCGAAGCTTATTATCATCAACATTCAAAACATGAAACAAATTCACAGTCCCATGATTCATATCAGCAAGCATAAACCAAATATCATCAATCTCACTGTTAATATCATCAATCTGACCCTGCAAACCATCAAGAGCATCCTGCAAACCATCAATATCCTCAATCCCCAAGTTCTCAACAATATCATACAAATCATTCAAACTCACATTCAATTCATCAAACCTAACTTGCAATTCCTCAATATCATTTTCAGCCTCAACAAGGTCATCAGAAAGAACACTCAAGTTCAACTCCAAATCCTCAATATCACCCTTCAATTTTTCTAAATACAAACCCAAAAACGGAGCACTAACAGTCGCCTGCGAAATCGGATTATAATTCAAATAATCAGTATTACTTTCATAGAAGAAAACAACAACATTATACATATCATCATCAAAATCACTCAAAGGATAAAAAGTCGTCCTGTAAAAATTATCTTCATTAACACCCAACTTTTTTTCACCAATACAATTATTATCTCTATCAAGTTCAGCAGCTCCAATCGAAACACCGCCCTTCATACAAACCCTAACCTTCACCGCATCCACAGGAGCCTCACCCCAAACATGCAACCTATCATAATCAAACTGATGAAACAAATTCAAAGTCCCATGGTTCATCTCATCCAAAGCATCCCCTATCTCAACCAAAAAAGAATCAATCTCGCTCATATTATAATATATCAAATCAACATCACTCATCAAAGCCTCACCACTCACACCAATCAAGCCCTCAACCTCACTCTTATTATAACAATCACTCGCATCAGTTACAACAACAGAATCACAATTTATCCTACATTGGCTAAACATATTACAGTTAGTTGTAGGAGTCCATGATTTCCAACCAGACCAAAAAGACCAACTTCGACCCTCAAGTCTACAATCACTCGCAACCTCAACATCAACAGCAGCGACGAGAGAAACAGATAAAACTAAAACAAACAAACAAGCGAGTATGCTAGTCGTTATTTTTTTCATAACCAATATAAAAACAAGCACTTTATAAAACTTTCTGTTTGTAGCTACTTTAGAATTACAACATATCCAACCTCCACCAAACATTTAAACCTTAAACCTCTTTTTATTCCATGAACCCCAAACGAAAACCAACAAGAACAATTTCCGGCGTAGCCCCTCTAGCAGTAATGCTCCCACCAAGAAAATGCGACCACGGCGCCTGTCTCTACTGTCCCTCACTAAACGCCCCACAATCCTACACTCCAGAATCCCCAGCCGTCCTAAGAGCAAAACAATGCCAGTACGACCCATTCAAACAAGTTCAAACCCGACTAAAAGCTCTCCAAGAAATGGGGCACCCAACAGACAAAATCGAACTAA
>Ga0222639_1001078_pt1 | contig 11760 bp, 10 predicted proteins | sample AntAcemetagen185_FD_179863 | JGI IMG/M metagenome (GOLD analysis project Ga0222639, IMG submission 179863) | Saline water microbial communities from Ace Lake, Antarctica - #185 | ecosystem: Environmental > Aquatic > Non-marine Saline and Alkaline > Saline | place: Antarctica: Ace Lake...
AATCTGGATAAGGGATGATTAGTGGCTGCATTTAGTTGCGGCATGCTGGATAATCGTAACGATCAGATGCATGGTTCGCGATAGTGGGAGATTCGCCGAAATTTTTTTTAGTAAACTATAAGGAGAAGTACGTCCTGAAATCAACCGCTTTTCTATCTTATTGATTTAATTGGCTTATTAAAAACGAACACTTTATGCTTGACAGAAAGAATATAGGATGTCCCCTATACCTTCTAACCATCGAGGCTCTTTACGATGTTTTGCCAACAAATCTATTCTTCCGATGTTACAAGGATATTCATAGCCAGTTTCATCATCGCCGGGTTCAGAATAAATTGCCCATTCTTTTCCTAAGGAAATATGATTCCAATTATCCCTTAAGAATTCATGTAAATGCCTTTCTAAGCCAAAACGTTGCGTTTCCTCAGAAGTGGTAGCCGTATCCTTTAATGCCTCTAAAGTTTCTTTATCTTCAGTATCGTTGTCACTGCGTATAGTCCACCATAGAGCGTCTAATGTCCAAAGATCGAGTTCGGTTTTTTGAGCAATTTCCAATAAAAGTTTATTAATCTTCAAATAACGTTTTCCGAAAGATTCACCTCGTTCAAATTTTGGCCATACATTTAGTATCTTGAGTGCTCCCTCTGATGTATTATTCCAAACACCATACTTATCAGGATAAGTAACCAAAAGTATTGCTGTAGTTATTGCTTTTCCCATTCCGTTAATAGAACCAGCAACAGAATCAAGCCTGCTTTCAATAGCTTGGTTTTCATCAACAAGAAATTTTAGTGCCTCACGTAAAGCGGGCATATCTGAACATATTTTAGGCCCCATTCTATGTAGACCGCTCCAGTGCTTATTATTGTCGAAAAGGAGAAATTCTTTAAATTCTTGCTCTGTTATTTCAAAAACATTTTCTGATGAGAAAACTGGTCGAAATCTACTGATAACTCCATCACGGGGGTCTACTATACTGTGGAAGATCTCATTATCTGAGCTTTTGAGTTTTACAAATCGACTCTTCAACTCCGAAACTGCTGATTCTATTTCTTTTTGTGTATTCATTTTGTTCTCTCTTAGCGGTATAACCATTGATTGACAAGCAAATTTGCCTTGATATAATAATATTAAAGGTGTTTTCAGGCATATTTGCTTTGCCTTATTATCCTAATATTATGACATCATATTTGTACTTATGGAATGCTTCTCAGTGTGGGTTGGTGGAGTAATTTGTTATGCGGTTACTTCGATTTACTTCTTGTATTTTTGTATAGTAAAACTGCACCCACAATAAACGCCGCTCCTATTCCAATCATTCCTGGGTTAAACTCCCATAATGCGGATCCACCACCCATCAAACTTGCCGATCGTTGCCCAACACCTGATACAATAAAGAACATTCCAATGCCCGATAAAACGCTAACAATAACATTATAAATTATATTTTTCATTACTATGGTGTATCCATTAAGTATCTTTCCCCTAATATTTTGAATCCAAGTTCTATCTGCATCAGCTCTTAATCCATACCGTTTAGCCATCATGCTTATTGTTTTTGCCGTTTCATACGATGAACCACTTCCTATCACAAAGTCTATTATTGATTTACCTTCCTTATTTGCTTTTGATATCATTAAAGAAAATCTGTCTTGGGGTATTTCTTTTTCCAAATATTCAAAAAGTTCTTGTGTTTCTCTTTCTTGATTTTCACGGAATGGTTTTATTTTCTTTTGTTCTTCACTTATTGCTTGCTTCCTTTTGTTAAGCGGCTTTTCAATAAATTTATTAATCAAAAACGAAGACTCGTCCATAAGAAGTTTTTTTGCACTGTTAATAAAGATTTCTGAGTCTTTTTTAAATCCGGTCATTTTTTCACGCAAGAACAAGTTATTATATAGTTTCTAACTATTACCACAGATATCTTGCCATTACTTACCATTCTCTAAAATCAAATAACATTTAGATTTCATTTGCATATCACAAATATTAAAGGGTTTCAATTTGTTACGTATATATCAGATGTTTGTAACTTCCGATAATGGGCTCTTCAGCCTCAGCGATTAGCTGTCGACTGAAAGAGCAAGGTTAGATTTGTTTTTCCATTATCAGCGAACATGAGTCAAAAGCAGACTTGTCCTCCATATTCTATTTAGAAAAAACGAAACGCTTGCCGTTGGAGGACACTTTTCCTTTATATATATTAGCAAAACCAGCATGGTTCACTTCTATCAGGTTTGTTTCCTTTGAATATTTCACTATATCTTGAGAACCATTTACAGAGATATTAGACTGCCAGTTCTTGAAATTAGGGGAAAGGGTCACGGATGCAAAATTGCCTGAATTGGAGCGGGAACTATATCGTATTTTCCCGTTTATAGGTTTTGAAGATTCCCATGAGTTAACTGGTAATTTATTTATTCTGGATCCACCCCTCTCTGGATTGCTCCGTATCCAATTTCCGGATTTAGCGATTTTACCGACAGTCTTGATTTTACTTTTTATTTTTATTACTTCCCGGAGCTTGGGTGAATTTTTGTTTCTTGATATGCGCTTAAATGCACTTGGGCGCAGGTTAATTCCTCCACCAATAGAAGTAATATTTGTTGAAGAAATTTTCATGTTATTCATCTCTCTTGTTTTTGAATTGTAATTATTTACATTAGATTTCTGAGTCGCCAACAGTCTATTGTATTTATTGATTAGGGCATTATAACAATCTACCTCTCTCGAATTATATTTGTTTAGTGTATATTCTTTCCGGTCAATTTCATTTTCAAGGGATTCAATCTTCGATTCATTTGATTTAATCAATCGACTATAATAATCTTTTGCCGATTGAGCTTCACCATATCGGGATGGGGCTAATTCAGAAATGTCAATCTGAGATATGAAATCTTTGGCTATTTTAAGGAATTCCTTGTCTGAAGTAGATGATTTATACTGATCAAGCAAATGAGAAATATAATATACCTTTGTATAATCTCTAATGTTTTGACTGGTTAAATCAGAATTGCCTGCATATACTAGAGTTGTTACAGCCAGCATTTTCTTTGTTCTTTTCGGGGTTCTGAAAGCTGGAATTTTTACAGAAAGCAGATCATCCAGTTCAATCCTGTCCTCCATATTCATTCCCTTTAACCAGTTGACAAGGGCCATAATGCGTCCGACAGTACTCAGTTCTTTAAATGTTTTTTCTGCTCTTTCATATTGGCTGAAATTTTGATTTAGATGATCAATAGTTGTTTTAACAGCATTACTGACGTTTACCTTTATATCCATTCGTTCAACGTCTGCGAGAAACTGGTGTGTCAAAATAGCACCTATGGATCCATCAGTTACAGTACCAATGGAATCCGGATAAAACCAGTAGCGGATTTGAGTATGTCCCTTACCCGAATTCTCCAATAATTTTCGCTCATTTTCTGTTAAAAAATTTGGTACATACTTGGTAATTTTGGATTTCACAAGTTTATGTGTATTGGGATCAATACCGGCACCTAACGTTTTAAATAATTTATCTGCTTCTAATACCACATTTCCAGTATGAGTATTTTCAATATGTCCTCCAAAATTGACCTTTGCGTATCTGTTGTCTTCATGTTTATCAAGACTGATATAAGGGGCATTGTTACCATAATGAAAAATTGCTCTGTATATCACCGCAATATCTGAAAGTGAAACAGGATGATCAGCAAGAGTTTGCTTTGATGCCTTCCTTCCATAGAAATATAAGCCGTTGTTTGCATCCACTTCTACAGCTTCCAGAATGACACCTTGCTTTAGAAAATATTCAATACTGGATAAATCAATCGACTTACGTTTTGGCGACAGGTTAAGGTCTGCTATGTTATAAACATGAGGGATTGTGTTCAGGCGTATTTCAGCGTTAGCATAATCATTATTAAACACGTATACCTCCACATTGCTAATCGATGTATGTATACTATTAATTACATCCTGAATCGGATATTTTATCACAGAGTGATATTTTTCAAAGCTATTTTCAGGATTGGACCCTTTTAGAAATATTCTGATCAGATGAGTGTTATAGTATAATTGAAAATGCCCTTCCCGAAATAAATCCACCCAAGCTGGTTCCTCAGAGCCTATGGGGTAGTGTGCAAGAATATTGACGAGGGGGGGAGTATCTGGTTTCATTGTAGATAATAATACGTCATGACACAAAATTGAATAGGGCTCCAGGTATTGTTGCACCAACCCTTTATAATCATCAGTGTGCTTCGGAATTTCACGGATAACCACACCAACATTTTTACCGCTATGCGTGAGTGTCGTTCTATCTATCAATCCATCGTATGAGATTGTTACCCAATTGCTTGGCTTTGCTTTTGAATAAGTTGAACTACTGGGTGGTGATAATGTCGTTGAGCTCGATGCCTTACCACCGGATGTCTTGAGAACCTTGGTCTTGGAACCCCGATTCGTATAATCCTGATTGAACCAAATAAGTGCGGCAACAATCGCAATAATAATTCCTATAATTAAATACTTATTCCCCTGATTTTTATGTGGTTGAGGTAAGTTTTTATAGAAGACTTCGTGACAGTTTTTGCAGGTTATTTTTAAAGGTTGTTCGGTGCGAGGGATTCTATACCTTGTATTGCAATTAGGACAATTAATGTATTCATGCTGACTCATATCATCCCCCAAATTAATGGGTACCCTATTTTGATTTTGGGTTGCTTTTCAACCACCCATCTTCCTTAAGCATTTTCTCGGGAGTTGCTTTTATACGCTGAATAGTCTTCAAACTGGTGTGTCCAGGCTCAAATTTGATCTGTTTAATGGATGGCAACAGCAAAATACCAAAAACTGCTGAGTTATCTTTTATTTCAATTACTCTTTTTGGGGCGATGTCAGGCAGCCCCATTTTATTTACTAAGTAAACATTGTACTTGTTGCCCTCCCTCTTAATGACCTCAAATGGTGAAATAGCTTTCAAGCCCATACTATTGACATTGTATAATTTTAGATTTCCAGAAAATGAATCCTTCTCAATTATTGTAGATGGAGAGATGTCTTTCAGACCTATGTTATTTACATCATAAATTTTCACACTATCATCAAATAAATTTTCTTCTGTAATTTTTACGGGAACAATATCCTTTAATCCAAGATTATTAACTCGATAAACTTTCCAGGTACCACCATACTTATCATTTTCTATGATTTCATCCGGGTGAATATTCCTAAGTCCGAACTCGTTAATAGAATAAACTTTATATTCACCTGTCATTGAATTTTCGTCAATTATTATGCTGGGAGTAATATTCTTTATCCCGAGTTGATCGGTTTTGTAAATTTTTATATCTTGGGCATTTAGTTGGCTAGTTATTAGGAATATGAAAATTATAGACGGACTTTTTAGTCTTCGAAATGGATTACAAGACATATTATTTATAACCCCTTCAAGTGATTATATAGTTTTTTTCTTTGATATTACATTTATCTTGTTTTCTGATAATATACAATTTGTAATGTTATCCAGAAAGAGCCGATCATTAATTTTTAACTGTAAATTTAAGTTTTGTAATACCTTTCCGAAATGATTTTCAATCAGAATTAGAAAAACGTAAATTACAGATATTTTGCCAACTGAACAATTCACGAATTCAATAATTTTTATACAGCTTTTGTTTGTATATCACAAATTTTAAGGCTGACACAACTTACACGGCCTATACTCCATAAAAAAAGTTTTTCAACGCCTATAGTGAAGCCAAGCAACACGACATAATGTGCCCTCAAGGCAATAGTGCCATTACTGATTCCTTATTGTTTATAATAGACCGCCTAACGTGCGTGAGGCAAAAGTTCTTTGAAATATAAATCTATAGTGAGATAATAACCAGTTAATAAAAATTAGGTATTGTGGCCCCGGAAATTTACAAAATTACTTCAAACTTTCCTCCAATACTTGTCTTTTTCCATCATTATATTCTTCTTCGTTGATCAAGCCCTTATCATAAATTATTTTAAGCGCCTTCAACTTTTCTTCCGTATTCGCAAAATTGTCCGATCCGGACTTTACAATGGGCTGACTTGATGCCATTAATTGAAAGCTCTTTTGCATGTTTTTTTCAAACTTTCTTACAAGTTCGATCTGTTTAGTCGAAAGAAAATTCGCTTTCCAATAACGATCGTTTATCGAATCAAAGTGGGATAAATTCTCAATATAAAATATTTCGAAGCGTGTTTTATTTTCTGCACCGACACGTCTACCCAGGGCTTTTGCTAAGTAAGAGTTTGAAAAGTGATACCCTTTACCGATGATAAAACGCTCAATTTTATGACCGCAAATATTTGCAGGGGATGTAGTGGTGGTGCAATATTGATACTGTTCCCCATTTATTTTAGTAAAACCGAAATCTATAGGATTTTTTATATTGTCGTAAAGGTCAGGAAGCACATACCCTTGATTAGTTGTTGTTATCCTTATAATAACACCTTTCTCCACGTAATTATTTTCATCTGGTTCTACGAAAATGTAGGCGTGAATGGTTATAGTTGAACTGCCCTGCTGATTTCTATAATCAACGTTTCTAATACATTGAAATTCACTAATGTAAGTAAAATCAGGGTTAATATTCACCTGTATTTTCGGCATATATGAAGAATAGAATTCATTGTTACTTGAAACCGTTCGCACAGTTGTCAAAGCAGCGCAACCAAGAGAAGCCATAGAGTAAGTAATCAAGATTAATATAGCAGCTTTTTTAATCATAATATCCTTTCAATAAACTTAATTCTAACTACTTAATAATGTTGCAATATAGCCATTATCCACATTGACGACCTAAATAAGTTTAATGAACTTGTAAAAAGTCAGAAAATCGATTTTTCACCACAACATATTAGGCAATGACACATGCGCATATACTATATGTTGTGGCCAAAATAAAATGCTGGGACTTTTTACGAATTCATCAAGTTTGAAGCCAAATTGTTTTGCTTTTCTTTGCATACCTCGTTGCTTGTTCTCATATTTTACTTCTATTTCTTTGGCGTTTCTTTACGCCAGTCAATGTCCTTTGATTTAAGCTGGTCATTTAACAATTGTAAAATTAAACTATTGAGCGATCGAAATTCACTGGCGGCAATTTGATCTGTAAAACTCAGGGACGCCCTTTAGTTTTGCAGTTTTAGACTTAAGAATCGATTAATTTATAGCCTTTTTCTTGTATTATTCTCTCTCCCCGCTTTACAGACAAACTTATTCCTGACAAAGAAAGATTTAATCGCCTTGATAATTCGGCCATGGTAATGCCAATATCTCTTACTGCCCAATAGCATAATAAACTTCTTGCCTTAACCCGTATGCGTTCTTTGCCCGTTGCCCAGATATTAAATTTCTCAAGATGCATTATATCACACACCTTTGATGCAATCTTGTCAAGATCATAGCCTTGGGCAGTTAGCTTATACTTTTTCTCCATCTGCTCTTTAGATGCCGAAAGCACCTGATCAACAAAATCACCATCACCAAGAATACGCTCATCTGATTTCTCGAATATCCTGGCCTTGCGCTTTGCTTTGACTGCAGACCAACCTCCGCTGCTGCGAATTAAACCGCCACCGATCAAATCACTGCGCCGCCCCTCGGAGATGCCTTTCTCAACAAATTCTCGATATCTTCGGCGTGCAACCAGTGGCTTAGAGCCGAAAAGCCTTAATATCCATTTAATATCCTGCCAGTCATAGTTTACCTTGCCCATAATTACGCTGTGCCCGGCAAATGGGTATTTGTTCAAGGCTTTAACATCTTTTACAATCCCTGCACGAACCGGATTCAGGTGGATGTATCGTACCAGCTCCAACAGGTAGGTGTCTTCCTGACATAAAATTGACTTGTATCGATTTTGGAAAAGATGCCCGCTTCTGCTGTGACGTCTATTATGCGAAACAGCATATCCTGTTAACAGCCGTCGCATTACTGTGGCAATCGGCATATCACCGGTTTTCAGCAGTAGATGAAAGTGATTGGGGATAAGCGCCCAGCCATAACAACACGTATTGGTTTCCTTAATTATTTTACCAAGCCGATTTAAAAAATTATTCCGGTCAGTGTTATCCTTAAAGATATCAGAACGCTCAATTCCACGTGCTATGATATGATGAAACGCCCCAGGCGCATCTATTCTCGATTTTCTTGGCATGACAACCGCTTAGCATATTAATGATAATTTGTAAACTGCAAAACTAAAGGGCGTCCCTAAGTTCTACCCCCTAAGTTCCCCCCTTCAAGCTGGCCGATACCCCACACAATTATTAAAACTATGGTTCCACCTAATAATCGTCTTGATTATATCTATTATAGTGGTTTTTTCTTTCAATTCCTTGCCTTATTTCCCCAATGGGTAGCAATTTGTTCGAGTGGGTACAGGCCCATGAAAATATGCGTTTCATAAAACGATCATATGATATGTTGAAGCATTAAAAAAGCGGTGAGCAGGGCGGTTCAAAAATGTGAACAATTGGTTTCAAGGCATCGACTATCACTATACCATAGACAAAATGCATAATTGTATGGGCACGGTAGCTTTTATACGATAACTTTTAATTACCTACTCCTTATAACCTATTTTGAGATTGTTTGATAAAATCAATAAACTCAGGATGCTCTATTAAATATTCTTTCAAAGCTTTCTCTTTTTGAAAAGTGGCAATATCTAATTTATTACCAGCAGATTCATATTTAGCCCATAGGGAATCATACTTTTTCGTTTCAGGTTGTTTCCCATTTGCAATGCTTTCAAAATTGTTGCAGGAAAACAATAATAGCTTTTTATAAACTTCGAGATATTCACTGAAAATTTGTAAGTGTTTATAAGCTCCAATCTTTTCGCTCACATCTATTGCACCTATCAAATAACTAAGTTCCTCCCAATTTTTTTCTTCATCCTCATGTTCATTTACAAAAAACTTTAAATTATTTATCGCCGACGTTATTTTGAATAATTCACTTTGTGATAATTCTACAATATCAATTGCTTTATTTATATTTTGTTCAGTGTCTATATTTTCAATTGTTTCAAGCCTATTAGTAATTATTTGCAATCGTTGAAATGAAACATTTTTCATCAATGGTTCTATTTTTTGATATTCTGAATTAATTTTGTTAACTTTTAAAAATGACATTGAAACACTTAATATAAAAATGGTGCAACAACCAATTGCTAACCCTATAAAAAACCATCGCCAACCAGATTTACCTCTTCTCTTTGCGGTCCAAGCGATTATAATTCCAATCCAAATTAACATATAAAATACTTCAATAGGTTTTGTAGTAAGTTTATCTGCGAATGTGTATTGAAAAACGCCTACAATCACCCCAATCCATACAAGAATATACCCTATATTCATAATTGCTGAAGGTTTCTTTGGAGAGCTTCTTATGATTTTATCATCAGAAGGTTGAACATTGTTTAAATTATCAATAGAATCAGCATACTGGGAACTATCTTCGGCAATTCTATCATTTGAAAAACTCTTTTCGGAAACTTCCTTCCTTTTTCCTAAAGACGTTTCATCGTATAGCCATTCTCCACAATGTTTACATTTTATTGCCTCAGTTTGAATCTCTTCTGCGCAAAATGGACATTTTCCCATAATAAGTCTCCATGGACTTCGTTGCTCATGACCAACAGGAAAAGCCAAGAAATACTTTCAAAAAGTTGGTTTTATGATAACTTTCGTGAAAGAAATAAATGCACCGGCTTTACCTGTTAGGTCAATGAGTTGGTACTTTTTATTTTAGACGCAATGTCAGGAGCTGTTTTTTCAACGTATCCCCAAAAGTGTTTATGGCACGGAGTAAATAGTTTGTGTTTTTTTATAATTTCCTCCAAGCTCATTTTATCTAAAGGATCTGGTCGGCCTTCTTTCCACACAGAAAATGAAAACACAACTGCTGCGGACCTAAGATCTATTTTTTCTTTTTCCATTTCTGGGTTAATTGACTCGAAAAACCCGTTGTCGTCTATACATTTAAGCAAATTATATACTTTATCCCTCCAGTATTCTTCTTGCTCTTCACAAATGGTTTTGTGGAGGGATGTCTTAAGAAACGATTGAAGTTCACGATACCGAGAGATATGTCTTGCGGCTGCCAACCACCGCGATTTGATATTGGTTGGTGGCCCATTATCGCTGTTTGACACAAGTGATTTAAATGCAAGCTCAAGAGATTGTTTTAATTGTTCAACGAGTTCCTTGTCATTGGCGTATTGTCTATCCTTTATATTTTTTCGCCATGTTATATACAGAGAAATAATTGATAAGATAACTGCAGCAAGTGCAAGCCAATTGTCTCTGAAAAATAATAGGGCCTTATATAATTCTTCCCAGAATTGTTCAGATTGATAAATATTCATTGTGTCTCATAACCCACATTTATTCGCCGGAATCCGCATTACCTATCAATGTAGCGACTTGTTGAGGAAGCTCTTTACCAGCGTACAAATTGCCAATACTTTCTTTTCTAGCTGGACCATCATCTAATGATATTGAAATACCCAGAGGATGAACTTGCCCACATTCATCACAGAAAAAATGAACAGAATATTTAGCCATTTTATATTTTCTTCTTGTATTTCTACAGCGAAGTAATTATACGGATCTGGATATCATCACCTTTGTAATGTTATCCGTCAAAACAAGCAACTTCTCGTATCGCTACTGATACATTGAGAGTACCAAACGAAATTCGGAATTGTCAAAACTGAACGCACACCCTTGAATAACGGTCAAAGAACTTTAAAGTTACATATTTTAAATTTTCACTCACAATTCGTGGATTTGAATTGCTCGCTTGCCTTTAATACTTTTCGCCTCTTCCACAATCTGTCTGTGGTGGGTAAAAAGGATCACCTGGTTTTTCTTTGATAAATCAGCCAGGACCGAGAGGGTCGCCCTGGATCGATCATCATCAAAGTTGATCAGAATATCATCCACAATAAATGGCATTGGTTCGCTGGTTTCAAGGCGCCATGCAAGGGTGGCCAGGCGCAGGGCAAGGAAAAGCTGGTCACGGGTTCCCGAACTCATTTTTTCCACTGTCAGACGCAAGTTATCCGGCCGTACACCGATGTGTCGATCAATTGCGCTGGTTGTGTCTAACTTGCGCCTTAATTATATTTAGCGCAATTATTAAAAATGATCAAATAACTGTATATACAAGTAGTTAACTGATTAGATTGCACTAAACTTGTGCCTGAATTACGCTTATTTTTTTTAAATGGCCTAATATATTTCTTTGAATATCAAAATGTTATACAGTTTGCATTGTGCCGTGATTGTGCTATTTTTCTCTTGTTGGCACAATAGAGCCCTTGTTTTCCGGATACCAAAGGGCTGCCCTTGTAACGCCAATTTTGTATATTTTCCGTTCCTTTTTAAGTTCAGCAATTAATTTTTTAACTTGATCATTTGACAAAGCGGGAAGCACCTGCATAAGCTCCTTTAGCCTGCTGCCGCTATCCCTGTTTTCCTTTATGTGCTTCAATAATAATTGCTTGTTGGTTTCTCGGTCAAGGCCGCGTTTACGGGTGTAGACGCCTTTCCGGTCGACAAACTCGTAATATTTTCTGGAGAGCATGTATTTCCGCCCGATACGTTCAACGACTCCGGATTTGAGCAGGACCGGCATGCGATCACGTGCCCATTGGGGGAGCTTTTCTTCCCTGTTTATCAAATCAAGGGTGATAAAATCAGTGGCTTCGAAAGACATTTGACGCT
>Ga0222639_1001079_pt1 | contig 11760 bp, 10 predicted proteins | sample AntAcemetagen185_FD_179863 | JGI IMG/M metagenome (GOLD analysis project Ga0222639, IMG submission 179863) | Saline water microbial communities from Ace Lake, Antarctica - #185 | ecosystem: Environmental > Aquatic > Non-marine Saline and Alkaline > Saline | place: Antarctica: Ace Lake...
TGAAGAAAGAGTATTTGATTGATTAAGTTATAAGGTTTGAAAGTTCGAGAGTAGGGGCTGAACTGTTCAGCCCTTTTTTGATACAAAGATCATAAGACCTTGCGAATGGTTTACTTGTCCGCCCACCGGCGGAAGACCTTCGCAATGGTTTAAAGAAAATTTTCCTCGTACCTAAGTTGTACTTGGGTGCGCTTGTAAATTGTTCATTTTAGTTCTGATAATTTTAATATAATATATCTTCATTTTCTCCATGATGAGAAAACGAAGCAAAAGAATCACCCGCTGATCAAGAAAATACTAAAATTATGTAGATTCAGCTAAAAGAAAAAAACTCGTTTCACTCGGACAGTTTTTCTTTTTCAACGCTTCTCCCCCAAATTTCTTAACGCATTTTCTTAATATGCGGGATAAAGATTTTTTCATAAGGATGAAAAAATATCATTGATCCATACAACAAGAATATGGAAAGAGATGTCATAAAACAATTTGTAGGGGCTGAATATTCAGCTATTAATAAACACGGATTGGGTTGAACTATCGAGAATAAAACCTTGCGAATGGCTGACTTGTCCGCCAGCTGGCGGATACGCCGTGGCAAGCGAAAAGACACGAAAAAAACGAAAGAAGAAAAAAGAATAAATAAGAGAAAAATAAAGAAAATGAGCGAGTAAGAAAAGGGGGATGTAATAGAAAAGTGATACCGAAGACACACAAAAAGCATAGCAAAAGCACACCGAGAGCATCAATAGATAGCGGTGGGTGTATAAGCTCAAAAAAGTTTAAAGGTTGTAAGGTAAAAAAAAAAGGAGAAAAGTAAGAAATAATAACAGAGAACTATTTATTGACAGAAAAATAAATATGTTTAAATAGAGATTTAGTAATTGAATTATAAGATTAATTTTGGTAAAAAATGAAGTAAATAAAGGTAATAAAAATTGAATTTAAGCAAGATTATAACATTGTAAAAATGATTAAAGATCATAATAATAGTAAGATGGATAATATTGTATTGATAATATACTGCGGAGTTAAGCAGTATAATGTATGTTAGCAATAAAAATTATAGGAGGTAACCAATGGCTTCATTAGGAATGCAAGGACCGTATGATCTAACAAATGATGAAATTGACAATCAAGTAACAAAAACATCTGCTGGTAACTACGCCCTTGGTAGAGTGTCAAATGGAACTTTTTATGTAAACTATGTTGGTCGTTCAGATACTGACCTGAATGATCGGCTGAAAGATTGGATTGGGAAATACAAGAAGTTCAAATTTAGTTATGCAAGCTCTCCAAAGGCTGCATTTGAAAAGGAATGCCACAATTACCACGATTTTGGGGAATCAGAAAAACTTGATAATGATAAACATCCTCAAAGACCAGATGGAACAAATTGGAAATGCCCAGTTTGTGATATTTTCGATTGATGAAAATATAATTGCTAACCATTCGTTTGAGTTAACGCCGTGAGCTGCTCGATGATTTCAGGTTTTTTGGTCTTTCATATGTTATCTTATTTTCAAATGTTTATTGAAAAAACGACGGCGTACCTCAACTCCGCCGTTAGCTACAAAATTGAGGTTCAAATATGATACGTCAGATAATCTTTCTTTCAAGTTTGATTTTTTTATTACTCACAGATCAAATACACGCAACAATCATTGTGGTCGTATCAACCTATGATGGTTTTATAGTTGCAGCTGATAGTAGAATGACAATTTCAACTCCTTCTGGTAAAAGAATAGCCTCAGATTCTAATCAGAAAATATTCAGGATTGGACATTCATCGGCTTTAACATTCTCTGGAGCTGCATTCCTTTTTGACCTGAATAATCAGAAAAGAAACATTGGTAGCCTTGTTGAGAATTTCAAGATAAAAAGAAAAATCACTGACACGACTTCAATCTCTCCAGCAAATATTGCAGAAGACTTTAAGAGTTTCTTGGAATTAATATACAACAAACAGAAACTGAATGTAAAGGAAGGTCAACTACATATTAGGATAGTTGGGTATGACCAAGATAAAAATCGAAGAATTTTTGAAATAAAACTTCCAAATATTGAAAAGGTCGGAATCGACAGCATTAACGTTTATGGTACAATACAAGAACTATATCCCTCAGGGACACCAGCTTCTTTAGTTCAAGGGCAAACTGATGCTTGGCATAGGATAGTAAAAGGTTATGATCCAAAGCTTTTGAAAATGGATCTCTCTCAGGAATTTAAAGATAAACTGAACAATTTGAGATATGATATCCGTTACGACCTAATGTCGATGCAAGATGCCCTCGATTTTGCCGTGTTCATTGTAAGAGCAACCATTGAAGCACAGAGATTTGATCAAGATGCTGTAATGGGAGTAGGTGGCGCTATAGATGTTGCCCTCGTAACTCCAGATGGCTTTAGGTGGATTCAGAATAAAAAACTGAATGTTGAAGGAAAAGAATTTGACTATTGAGATTTCACTACAGGCTGTCTTGAAGAACGAATATAAAAAATTGAACTACTAATTTGTAGCTAACAAAACAATGTAGCAGACGCCTACAGCTGCGGGCTTTATTTAACTCTTTGCATTCGCATAGCGTTTGGTGCTGCTAATTGCCAACCGTTAATAAATTAAAAGGTTGGAAGGTTTGAATGTTGAGAGGGAGCGTAGCGTGTTAGGGTGGGGGTTTTAGTGGGTGGTTGGAGCGAGGTCGGAAGGAAAGGATAATTAATGTATTACTATAAAATATTTAGAGCACGTGCTGGTGCAGAGGGGATAAGAGGGGTGAATGGGACAGCCGAAGCCCCCTATTTTTCCCCCTAATTTTTCACCAGTCTTCCCCTAATACCGCTTCGCTGAGGAGCATCCCGCTGTGAGCTTGCGAACATAAATGGGTGTGAATTGACATCAGAAGAAAAAAGGATTTAGGGATAGTACGAAGAAAATAGCGAATTTGAGGTGAAATTTTTCTTTTCAAAATTTTCACGTGAAATGAGCAGGAACGGAGAGAATGACACTAATGAAATTCCTGAAGTATTGATTGCGTTTTTTGCAATTATTACATTTCCAGGAATGAATGGTATTTACAATAAAAGGATCTGATGGCAAGAGCGGGGTGACGAAGCAGTGGGGGTGTTAAAAGGGGTGTAAAAGGGGTCTGGGGAAAAGGGGGAAAGGGGGCAAAGAGTGCGATGTATAAAAAGAGATAACGGACTAAAAGATTAGCACATACCCTTTCTTTCCGACCGAGCGACTTAAAATGCGAAACTGCTGAACGGATAGGCAGCGTGGAGCATTTTTTATTATGTTTGAAAGTTTGAAAGTTAGAAGGTTAGAAGAAAAAAAAACGGAGAAGAATCCAAGGGACCCTTCTCCGAGCTTCCGTTATGAAACGGAAAGAGATGATGGATCTGATTGGGTTTTGGAGTCCAATCAATAATCCATCAAGGAGGGAATTATGAGGACTTTGATGTATAGATAATTGAAAAATGATGTCAAGAAAAATACTAACCACGAAATACACGAAAAGAATATTAAGAATAAAATGGAGAAAAATAATAAGATAAGAAAAGGGACCAGCCCGGAGGCAAGTCCCTTGAGGATCAATCTCAGTAAAATGCTCATAAAGCACTGAGACTGAACAAACGAACACCAACGTTAGTTGGAAATTGCACTACTCGCGATAGCGCGATTATATTTGATATGCCAAAACAAAATGCAGAATATTAACAGAAATTAGGAGGTAATAAAATGAACACTTTAAAAGATATTTAATAAGAAAAAGATGTCAAGAAATAGGTGGGGATAAGAAAGAATTGACAAAAAGGTGAAGAAGTTAAATAAATGTTTCAACATTGAGGTGAATACTGTTTATACAAATGAAATTGAGCGGAAATAGATGTGGTAGTAATTTAAATATTGTTTTTGAGTTTAGGAAATATAAAATATGATATTTACAGGATTGGACCGGATATGCAGATTGAAATGAGAGAAGAAAGTATAATTATGAATGATATAAATGAAAAATATATGCAATTGTTGTTAGCCCACCAAATAAGAGGGATAACAACAATAGGTGATACACACAAGTTATGGCACATTTTGAAAAACTAATAATACCAACAATGAAAATTATAATTTGTATTTTATTAATAATCCCTTTATCGCTTCTCGCAATTGAAAAAAATGACTCAACTGCCATAACTCAACACCAAATTTTCGAACAACTTAAAAACAATGAAAAGGAATTAACAGAATTAAAACAAAAATTAGAAATTCAAGAAAATTTAAATGAAAAAACTATCAACGGAATTTCGGTTCAATTGGATGCAGCTTCTTACAATCTAACAATCTTTGGAATTTTATTTGCAATAGCAGCAATTATACTTGGAGTATATATTACTCGTATCGAAAATAAAGTTGTTCGTATTAGAGAAGAAAATAAATCACTGCTTAATCAAACAATTAAGAATAAAGAAGAGGTCGTTGCAATAAACGCTCTTATTCAAAAAGATATCTATGGTTTATTTCTTAAAATAAAAAGAGAAGAAACAGTTCATTTATTAAATAGATTATTAATTGTTCCTAAAGATATTTCCAATTTATCACAACAACTTCTCTCTAGAGAATTAGAGAAAGCAGACTATAAAATTTTAAAATCAGCATATCAAAAACTAAAAGATTTACCTGACGAATCAGGAGGGTTAGGACTGACGTATAGAGAAAGTTATAAATTGCTTTTTTTCCAACATTTTCTGGAATTGGCAATTCAAGATGAAGATATTGGAAATGATTTGATTGATTTTTACCCAACAGGCATTAATTGTGCATTTGAAAATGACATGATAAAATCAACAAAAGATTTTATAAAGGCAATTATTTATTTAGGTTATCAATTTAAAGACAAAGAGATAAATAGTTTTATTAAAGGAATTTCATTATCAAGGTATAAAAATTTTAATACGGTATATAAAATTCTGTTTGATGGACTAATAAATAGAGAAAATCAATTTAAGTTTTTCAACTTAATTTCAGATGAGAAAAATTGTCGAATTGGTAAATCAAATTATGGAAAATTACTTATAAATTCATATTCTTCAACAGAATTAAGTGTTGAAGAAAGTACAGTAATTAATAAAACTAATGCCATTATTGATGAGCTTAAGAAAGAAGAACTTGAAAGAAAAGCATTAGAAGAAAAGAGAATTGCAGAGGCAGCTGCTAGAAAAAAACAGCAAGAACTAAAATTGGCAAATAAAGAAAAAAAGGAATAAAAAACGTGCCATAACACAGTGCATATTTCAGAGCGGGGTCGGTGCGGCAATCAGCTGCGGATTCTCGCATCGCCGTTCATGTCCTCGCGGACAGGAACGCTCTCCGAAATTCGCTCCGCAACATGCACCAACCGTTAGTGGCAACCCAAAAAGAATTTTAAGAGAATAATGAATTATGGAAAAATTTAATGTAATAAGAGAAATTCAAGAACTTAAAAATCAATTGTCATATTCTAAAAATATTGGTTTTTTCTTTGGTGCTGGAACTTCTACAGCTCTTGGTATTCCTAATATTTCTGATCTTACAAATATTGTTGAAGAATCTTTAACTGGAGATTTGTTAAAGAATTTTCAAATTATCAAAAAAGACTTAGAAACAACACTTCCGGATCGAAATGTAAATATTGAAGATATTTTAAACCAAACAAGAAGAATAAGAGAAATTACTGGGGAAAAAGAAGAAAAAAAATATCTTGAGATAAATGGTAAATCTGCGAAGGAATTAGATGTAAATATTTGTAAGAAAATTTATGAGATAATTAGCAAAAAAGAAATAGAAGCAAATCTTCAAAACACTATGAAATTTCTTGCTTGGCTAAATATGCAAAATCGAGATTTTTCCAAAGAAATATATACATCAAATTATGATATGATAATTGAAAAATCACTCGAAAAAATTCAAATACCTTATTTTGATGGATTCGTAGGCTCTTACGAACCCTTCTTCTTACCGGAAAGTGTTGATAAATTTGTAAAGAATTTTGACCTCACAAAGTCTTGGATTAGACTTTGGAAAATTCACGGATCTTTAAGTTGGTTTTGGAGGAAAGATGATGACGCAAAAACATTTAGAATTGTTAGAATTGGGAAAATTGATAATATTGTAGATGATAACGATGAAATTGTTATATATCCATCCCGAGAGAAATATGATTCTTCTAGAAAACAGCCATTTATTGCCTATTTTGATAGATTAAAAAATTATTTATCTGAAGGAGAGTTACTGTTTATTATTTCTGGTTATTCTTTTTCAGACCAACATATTAATGAAATAATTTTTAATAGTTTAAGACAAAATAACAGATTATTTATTATTGCTTTTTCCTATTCTGATTCTTCAGTTGAAAATTTAAATAAACTTTCATCTTCTTTTTTAAATATCAGTGTATTTGGACCCAATAAAGCCATAATCAATGGAGAGCTTAAGGAATGGGTTTTTACCAAAGATGAAAATGAAAATTACGATTCATATTGGGATGACGATAAAGGCGAGTTAACAATTGGCGATTTTAAAAAACTTGTGAATTTTTTTATTACTAATTCTGGAAAAAAAGAAACCATTGAGCAGATAGCAAATGATAAATGACATTACATATCTTGGAAAAATAATAAGAGTTGATTCAAACACAGTTGAAGTTGAAGTTTCTGACGACATTCCTTCAGCTGCGCCTATTATTAATGGACGCTTGTATAAAATTGGTCAAATAGGCACTTTTGTTAAAATGCCAATTGGTAATATTACAATTTACGGCATTACTTCTTCTGTTAGTAATACACCAAGCAAATTTGATGAAAATGAAATAAAACAGCTTATAGGTTCTCGATTTTTAACAGTTCAATTGGTTGGTGAAAAAATTGGAAATAGTAATTTTGAAAAAGGCATCGGAACTTATCCAACCATAAATGATGAAGTTCATTTAGTTACCGAAGAAGACCTATTTGATATTTATGGAGACAAGGAATTAGGAACAATAGAAATAGGCAAACATTCTTCATCTGACAATTTAAGTGTCTATGTTGATATTCATAAACTTATTCTAAGACATTGTGCGATTTTAGGTTCAACTGGCAGCGGAAAATCTAACACAACTGTAAGTATTCTAAAAGCAATATTAACCGACTACAAAGGATCAAGAGTGATCTTGGTTGATCCACACGGTGAATATGCTTCTGCGTTTCCCGATGCTAAAGTCTTTAAAATCAACGATGACGATAATCCTTTATACATTCCCTTTTGGTTAATGAATTTTGATGAATTAGCATATTTTCTAGTTGGTGCTAAACCAAATGATGACCAAAGAACAGAATATAGAATGTTTAGAGAATTAATTACAACTAACAAAAAGAAAAATTTTAATCTTAAATCTGGAGAAGTAAATAAAAACTTTATTACAGCTGATTCCCCAATTCCATTTAGCATAAGAAAAGTTTGGTATGAGATGAATTGGTGGTTAAATGCAAGTTTTGAATCAACGAAAAAGGATGAGCAGAAAAGAGATACAATATTTCAAGAAGATAAAGGGGATTATGAAAATTTAATTGGCGCGAAATTCACATCTCATTTAACAACTTCAAATGATAAACCGCCGCACGTTTCAAAACACCAAGAATATTATTCGTATGAAAAAAAGCTATTAACAAGAATAAAAGATTCCAGATATGATTTCCTTTTCAATCCTGGTGAATATAAAGATGAAAAATCAGGTAAAGACTTACATAATTTATTAAATGAATGGATTGCAAGTAATAAAAGATTAACAATCTTAGATCTAAATGGTGTTCCCTTTGAAGTATTAGATATAACCATTGGATTAATTACTCGATTTGTTTACGATAGTATGTTTTGGGGTAGAAACGAAACTTATACTGGCAAGAATCGCTCTTTACTACTTGTTTATGAAGAAGCACACACGTATCTAAATAAAAATGACTACAATAGTTATTCAAAAAGTGCTGTAGAAAAAATCTTTAAAGAAGGCAGAAAATTTGGGCTTGGTGCTTTAATTATTTCGCAAAGACCGTCAGAAATATCAGATACTATTCTTGCTCAAGTTGGAACTCTAATCGCACTAAGATTAACTAATTCAAATGACCAAGGTATAGTAAAATCTTCTGCACCGGATAATTTAAATAGTCTTATTGATCTTTTACCATCCTTAAGAATTGGTGAAGCTGTTGTTGTTGGTGAGTCAATCAAAATTCCTTCAAGAGTTAGGGTTCAACTAAATTATCCAAGACCCACAAGCGAAGATCCTAAACTTGTCGAGTGTTGGAATAATGAATTCAAACCAAATGATGAAAATTATAAGACTGTTGTGACAAAAATTAGAGAACAAAAAATATAAGAGAGACAATTATGGAAAGACAATTTATTGAATCATCTATGATTAAAAGTATTGGATACGATGCACAATCTTCAACTTTAGAAATCGAATTTAACAGTGGTGAAGTTTGGCAATATTTTGACTTCTCAGAGTCACTATGGTATGAATTTGAAAGCTCCGAATCAAAGGGTAAATTTTTCCATCGGGAAATAAAAAACCAATATAGTGAATCAAGGATTGTATAGGAAGGGAAGCCACTAACATTGTGTATAAGCAATGCTATCGCACTTCTCATACACCAACCGTTATCCGAAAATAAAACTATCCCTCAACAACATATAAAGCTCAGTTTCTTTCGTAGGGAGCTTATTCTTCCTTACTCCTCTTCTTCACATCCTCCAGAATTTTCATTGCTAATTCTTTATCAGCTTTGTTTATTACAACACCAACACCCTCGGTCAACTGAAGCTGGGGCATCATGCCGTCGCAGTCATCGGAAATAATGTAGCATTCAATCCCGGAACTTTTCAGCAGCCCTTCCAGCAATTCCGCTTCGATCATATCATCAAAAACTTCCAGTACCATTTCACCTTCGTTTATCATAGTTACTCCAAATATCATTTTTTGAAATATTCAAATCATCCAGCCATGTGGCAGCAGGATTAAGTTTCCTGGAAAAAATCCGTCCAGAATTTTGTTCATCTTTTGCCTGATGGAATTTAAAGAACATCTCATCACCCTTTATGCCGAGGATCTCGATCTTTCCTTTTTTGTGTGACATGATAAACCGGAATCTTTTACTGTGCCCGTCGAGCTGTGCCTTGGCTTTCTCAACGATCGGGTAGCCGACAGAGAGCGGTATCTGGAAATTCTTTTTCACACGCTTAACGGGTCTGCATTGGAAAAGGTAGTAGGGATTAATACCGATCGAGACGAGGTTTCTCATCAGCTCTGCAAGCACATCCGGGTTGTCATTAACACCGCGCAGGAACACAGTTTGATTGTTGATCACTACTCCCGCTCCCAAAAGTAGATTTACCACTTTCTTCAATTCATCGGTAATTTCACGAGGATGGTCGATATGTGTCACAAAATATATTTGTTTCCTGTTGTTGGTATAAGAATTGAGTAATGAAATTAATTCATCATCCTTAAGAATTCTTTTCGGGTAATACACGGGTACTTTTGTACCGAAGCGGATAAAATCGAGGTGGAGGATCGGGCTAAGCAGTTCGAGGAATCTCGTAAGCACTCGTGTGGTGAGCATAAGGGGATCGCCTCCGCTGATGAGTACATTATTTATCTCAGGATGGGCTTTGATATACTTTACCGCCTGGTTGAAGTTACTGATTATCTCTGTAGAATCCAGACCGACTAGACGCTTACGAAAACAGAACCTGCAGTAGGTCGCACATCTATTCGTAGAAAGCACCAGCGCTGTTTTGCTGTATTTATGCTGCAAGCCGGAAAGTTTGGTATTGTGTAATTCGCCGCTGGTATCATAAGAACCGGATATATCCAGCTCCCAGGCAGAAGGAACAACCATTTTCTTCAGAGGATCATCCGGGTCAGTAAAGTCGATCAGAGAAAGATAGAATTTCGAGATACACATAGGGTGTCGCAAGACGACCTTACGCAGCTGTATTTCCTCTTTAGCGGCGAGAGAAATGTATTGTTTCAGCTCGCCCACAGATGTGATAAAATCTTTCTCTTTTTTCCAATATGTCATAAATTTTAGATCGTAAATTCAGTTTTTTATCGACTGGTGATAGACTTAATTGTGAGTAAAGTAGGTGTTATAACGTTGTCAATAAATTTTTTAAAGTAGTTCCTTTATCTGTGGTAAGACCTTTTTTATGTTCAGTCCTGCAAACGTATGAACAATATGTGTCCTGTTTTTAGATGTCTCACAATGATGCCTTCGTTCATGAGGTACAAGAATGCTGAAAGTGCGCAACGGGGTATATCGCATACAATGCAGCAAATGGGTATTGGGTGAGATGAAAAGTTTACAGGATTTGAGCACTTCGAGTGCCTGCTCATGGCTTACTATAAGTTGAAAATCCGGTTTGACATTATTTTTATTGAATAAGAGCTTGTCATAATACCGTGCATCCCAGTCCAGTAGAACAACATCGTAATTGTCATCTTTTTGAAGCGCATTTACTAGTGAATATATGTGTTTCTTCAGGAAGCGTGTGCCATAAATTCCAGGAGAAATATCAACACCGATCAGCCGTTTTTCTTGATATTCAGAATTTCTTGCTGTGGGGAAATTATAATTGCTAATATACGCATCCCATTTTTCCAAAGCGCCCGTAAGCTGCAATGCGAAGGAAAAGAACTGGTAGTAATATGATTGCAGGTCATTCATGGAAATTATGCAATTCAATAATTTTATATCACTAAATGAGCTCATGCCGGCAATCACCGCATTAGGTGTTTTTTTTAAAAAAAATTTTACATCTTTCGGGGTTTTTTTTGTAAGAAATACAATAAGTTCAATTGATTCAACATTCTCTCCTGCTCCTAGTTCTGCAAGATCAATAAAGGAAAAATTTCTTTCTGGGTATAGCTGATCAATGAAAAATGTCCATTCTTTTTTGTGAAGCACAATGAGAGTGTCCTTATAGGATTGTAGCAGAATGCCGAGTCCCCAGAGGGATTCAAGGAATTCAACGAAGTCGGTAGAACATATGATCATCACTGAGGACGGTTGTGAGATTTTCCGGCTGAAATTATGAGCTGGTTTTTCTTTCATCGAATTCTTGCGAGACAAGATTGACATGCTATTTCTCACTTTTCTTTTTTCGTTTTTTCTTTGCAAAGGGCAGGGATATAAAGAAGGTCGAACCTTCACCCTTGACGCTTTTTACCCACATTTTTCCGCCATAATGCTCAATAATGGTTTTTGTGATAGGAAGCCCCAAACCGAGCCCGGAAGATTTGAATTCTGTCACACCCGAATGGTGTGCCTTGATATCTGCAACTTCATAGAATTCACGGAATATATTATCCAATTCATAGGATGGAATGCCAATGCCGTTATCTTTTATATAGATGATAAGAGACTCTTTTTCGTCTGCCTCTTCCTTACGAAATCTGGACTTTCGCGCCCCAATTGTTATTTCACCGTAATCATCAGTGTATTTTATGGCATTGAGCACAAGATTCTTTAAGCCATTGATAAGAGTGATGCGTTCTCCTCTTATTGGTTTTAGTCCTTGTGCGATTTTCAGAACGAGCTTTTGCTTGCGCAATTCAGTAAGGACAAGAGTTTCTTCATACACGATCTTAAGAATATCTTCAGGACTGATTAACTCTTTTTCAAACTGAATTCCCCTTGTCTCCAGCGCATTCATTTGCAGGATGTTATTAATTGCATGGAGAAGACGAT
>Ga0222639_1001082_pt1 | contig 11713 bp, 11 predicted proteins | sample AntAcemetagen185_FD_179863 | JGI IMG/M metagenome (GOLD analysis project Ga0222639, IMG submission 179863) | Saline water microbial communities from Ace Lake, Antarctica - #185 | ecosystem: Environmental > Aquatic > Non-marine Saline and Alkaline > Saline | place: Antarctica: Ace Lake...
GTCCTTCAGCCATGCGGCCTTCAGGTATTGATTCCTGGCCAATTCAATGGCCACGGCCATGTCGGCCAATTTAAACTGGATGGCCTGGAAGCTGGCGATCGGCTTCCTAAACTGTACCCTCTCCTTGGCATATCGGAGAGACTCGTTCAAACAGGCCTGTGCAGCTCCCACAGCTATTGCGGCAATACTTATTCGCCCTGTTTGAAGAACAGCCAGGTGCTGGGAAAACCCTTTAACCGGATCACCCAAGAGATTATCCTCAGGGACGGGACAGTCCTCGAATATTACTTCGTGGGTGGCTGAACCATGCCACCCGATCTTTTCGTATCTCTTCCCCAAAACAAAACCCGAAGCGCTTTTTGGTACGATGAAGGTAGAGATACGCCCGGGACCCTGAACGGCCTTCTTGGTAACCGCTGCAATGATGATCATGCTGGCATTATCGAGACCGATATTGGTGATGAACTGTTTGGTGCCGTTGATAATCCACTCGCCGCCCTGCAGAAGGGCCCTGGTCCGGATTGATTGGGCATCTGACCCCGCGTCCGGTTCTGTCAGGCCAAAGGCCCCGATTTCTTCGCCCCTGGCAATAGGTGTTAGCCACTTTCTCTTCTGGTCCTCGGTTCCAAAGACATCTAATTCCTGTGCAACAACACTGGTGGTAACATCGAGAAGGGCCCCGAATGTGGGATCGCCGCGGGATATCTCCTCAATACAGAGGTGCATCCCCACCCAATCACCCCCGCTGCCGCCGTATTCATCGGATATGGGGATACCCATCATACCGAGTTCCGCCATTTGAGCCATTATATCGTAGGGGTATTCTCCGGTACGTTCGATCTCTTCTGCCCTCGGGGCAATCACCTCCGTGGTAAAATCCCGGCACATGTCCCGGATCATCTTATGCTCTTCTGTCAAATCAAAATCCATGTCTCAACTCCTCTTCACTTTTCCCTGATCTCACCTCTGACGATGAGTGTTAATTCCGGTTTATTGGGGTTATCTGTCCTGATGGTCAGATGAGCGGTATAGTTCCCCTCTTTTTTGGAGATGTCCTCAACCTCCAGCCTGTAAACAAATCCTGGGCTGATTTCCTCAATGCGCCATCTGACCCTATCCGGCAGGTCGTTATCCACGCCGGTGATCTTCACGGGGCTTTCGTGATGGTTTATGATCTCCACATGCCCCAAGGGCGCCTCCCCTTTGATGCCTACAATAGGGATATAGCCTCCGGGTTCAAGAGAGATGTGGGCATTTACTTTACCCTTCAGGTAGAGGGCCACGCTCATTCTATCCGGATCATTGGACCAGACAATGGCCTTTTTTTCAAACTCTCCTCTTACACTGCTGCTGTCTATTTTCAAGGTGACTTTACCCTTCCCGCCGGGAGGGATGGCCCTGTCGTAGCGGGCCACAAAACAACCTCACGAATGGGCTACTTTTTTTATGTCAAGATCAGCCGTTCCACGATTGAATACCGTGAATGTATGAGATAATTCCTCTCCCTCAAACACAGACGTAAAGGTGTGAGTCGTTTTTTCAAAATGGATCTTCGGGCTGTTTCCATTTTTCTTTGATAGGGGTTGACTCACGCAGGCAAGGACGATCAGTGAAAAAATGAAACCCAGAGATATTTTGAAGATTTTTTTGGTCATTACTTATTCCTTTCCAAGATTGATGGTCTCGTAAAAAGTCTCCAATGCCGTCACTCCCGCGAAGCTTGTCCTCGACCTGATCGGGGAGCGGGAGTCTATAAGCAGTTGATTTTCCTGGATTCCCGTTTTCACGGGAATGACAATAACGGGTGCTTTCTGACTTTTTACGAGTTTATCAAAATTTCTGCGTACCTAAATTTTCTATCCAAATTCATTTGGGCTCAATGTACGGGTGCCCCTGTCATTTGTCAAGCCTACCGCCGCCGCGTGGCAATTTGAAGGTTGACTTTCAGACTGGCGAATCTATCCGTTCTACTACCTATTTTTCGGAATTAAGCTAAAAAATAAAGATTTGTTGCATTTTTCTGTTGACACATAAACGGGGTTCAGCGTATAAATTGCGCTCAAAAAGATAAATAGCATTTATTCACTAAATAATATTCAGAAATTATGGGGATCGAAGAGAGAAAAGAGAGAGAGAAACAGATGCGCCGCCAGCAGATAATGGATGCTGCAAAAAAGGTGTTTGCATCCAAGGGCTTTGGCGGGGCAACCATGGAGAATATTGCTGAAGAAGCCGAGTTCAGTCCTGCCACCTTATATCTCTACTTCAAAAACAAGGATGAGCTGTTCGCCTCACTTAATCTCAGAATGCTCCAGGATCTCATAACAAGGATGGAGGGCGTTCGCGATCAAAAAAATCTCGGCCCTGAGAAGAGAATAATGGCGTTGGAAAAAGCGCTGTACGATGTCTACCTGACCGATCCTTTGAATGTTGTAAATGTCCTCAGGTTCCAATCCAAGGGAAGACTCAGGAACCTTTCTCCCGAGCTGTCCTCCCAGATTGGGGGTTGTACGAAGCAGTACATTAGGGCTATTGCCGATCTTTTTGAGGAAGGGGTACGGGAGGGCGTTTTTCTGGACTGCCATCCTGTCGCCTTTGCTGAGATTGTATGGAGTGTCTTTGCAGGACTGGTGCTGAATGAAGATACCAAAAGGGGTCTTGGTGGGGGCAAGGACCTGCTGGAACCTACGTTGATACTGGCCCTCGAGATCATCGGCCGGGGCATCATAAAGAAGAATTGAATATTGAAACCGGAGGTTTAAAGAGATGACTGATCTTCCAATGACCGGTCCCCATATCCTGATTGATAACGCAAAAAAATTCCCTCCCACAAAGGCCGCCATGCGTGAAAAGGACTACGGCATATGGCAGTCCTATTCGTGGCAGGACTATCTTGACCAGGTAAAGGATTTCGCCCTTGGGCTGGCCTCTTTGGGTTTTAAGAGGGAAGACAAAATGGCCATTATCGGGGACAACAGGCCTCAGCTTTACTGGGGTTTAGCCGGCTGCCAGTCTCTCGGCGGTGTTGCCGTTCCCCTCTATCAGGATGCCATACACAAGGAACTTCATTATATTGTGAATCATTCAGAGTGCAGGTTTGCCTTGGCCGAGGACCAGGAACAGACTGACAAGCTGATGCATCTGAAAGATGAAATCCCGAGGATGGAATATATCATCTATGATGATCCCAGGGGGCTTCAAAACTACAAGAAAGACTGGCTGATCGCCTTTACAGATGTCCAGGAGATGGGCCGCAGGTTCGGCAAAGAAAACCCCGACTATTTCATGGATTCGGTCAATCAGATAAAGCCCGACGATATGTCCATCATTGGCTATACCTCAGGGACCACCGGCAATCCCAAAGGGGTTATGATAACACACCGTATGATTGCCGATTGTTCCCGCGGATTTCTTGAGTGGGACAATTTGGATGAAACAGAAGAAGTCATGGCCTATCTCCCCATGGCCTGGATCGGGGATCATATCTTCTCCTATGGCCAGGCCCTCTGCTCCGGTTTTACCGTCAACTGCCCGGAGAGCACGGAAACAGTGGTTAACGACCAGAAAGAAATCGGGCCCACCCATATCTTTGCCCCCCCCCGTATATGGGAGAATATCCTGACCCAGATCATGATAAAGATAGAGGATTCAGCGTGGATTAAACGAAAGGGATTTGACTACTTTATGAAGGTGGCCAACCGGGTTGAGAAAAAGAGGATAGCCAATGAACAGGTTCCGGTTGGTGACAGTATCCTTTATCAGATCGGTCGTTTTCTTTATTTCGGTCCATTGGTGGATAACCTCGGGATGAGTAGGCTCAAGGTGGCCTATACAGCAGGCGAGGCGATCGGCCCGGAGATATTCGAGTTCTACAGGTCCTTAGGGGTCAATCTAAAGCAGCTCTATGGCATGACAGAGAGCTGTGCCTATGTATCCATGCAAAAAGATGGGGAGATTGATTCCGAGAGCGTGGGACCTCCGGCCCCCGGTGTGGAGATAAAGATATCTGACAAGGGGGAGGTCCTGTATAAGGGCCCGGGCAATTTCGTGGGGTATTTTAAAAATCCCGAGGCCACGGCCGAGACCTATGAAGACGGGTGGCTCTGTTCAGGTGATGCGGGCTATATGACGGAGCAGGGACATCTAAAGATCATAGACCGGGCCAAGGACGTGAGCAAATTGAATGACGGCACCATGTTTGCCCCCAAATACATCGAGAACAAGCTCAAGTTCAGCCCATATATCAAAGAGGCCGTGGCCCATGGCATGGACAAAGACTTTGTGGCTGTCTTTATTGATATCGATTACGGGGCCGTGGCAAACTGGGCCGAAAGAAGACATATCGCCTTTACAAGCTATACAGACCTCGCACAGAAGCCCCCGGTTTATGACCTCATCCGTGAGGCGATCCTCAAGGTTAACAAGAGCCTGAGCGAGGACCCAAGGCTCAAGAATTCCCAGATCAAACGATACCTCCTCTTTCATAAGGAGTTGAACCCGGATGACGGCGAGATCACCCGCACCCGGAAAGTGAGGAGGAAATTCGTCGCCGAGAAATATGGCAACCTCATTGATGCCCTTTACGACCCAGCCAAAGATAGCATCGACATGGAAGCGACATTTACCTATGAGGATGGCCGGACCACGACCATGAAGGCCAACCTTAAGGTCCGTGACGTCAATACGTTTTGATCAGTGAAAAACCTGAGCGGTTATTTTGACGGAGAAGATACGCCATGAATGAAAAAAACGAGCCCATACTTCGCGCAGAAAACATAAGCATCTCATTTGGCGGCCTGAAGGCCTTAGACAATGTCAGCCTGACGATCAATCCCGGCGAGATTTTTGCTATTATCGGCCCCAACGGCGCGGGAAAGACTACCATGTTGAATGTTCTCAACGGGTTTTATAAGCAAGACGAGGGGAGCATCTTCTTTGAAGGAAAGAAACGGCCTAAGAACCTGAAGCCGAACGTAATAGCGGCCCAGGGAATTGCCAGGACATTTCAGAATCTGGCCCTGTTTACGGGGATGTCAGCCCTTGGTAACATCATGGTGGGTCGGACCATGAAGATGCATTCCAATATCTTTTCCCAGGCCCTTTACTGGGGATTCAGCCGTAAAGAGGAGATCGAGCACAGGAAAGCAGTGGAGAGGATTATTGACTTCCTTCAGATCGAAAACATCCGCCGGACACCCGCCAGTATGCTCCCTTATGGTCTCAGAAAAAGAGTAGAATTGGCAAGGGCCCTGGCCGCAGAGCCCAAGCTCCTTCTCTTAGACGAACCGATGGCAGGCATGAACTTGGAAGAGAAGGAGGATATCGCCCGGTTTGTTCTGGATGCCAACGAAGAACTGGGCTACACCATCGCCCTGATTGAGCATGACATGGGAGTGGTTATGGATATCTGTGACCGGATCGTGGTCCTCGACTTCGGTAAAAAGATCGCCGAAGGAACACCGGATGAGATTAAGGCAAATCCCGAGGTTGTAAAGGCCTATCTCGGGACGGCAGAAAGCTAATGATTTGGTTGAGTAGTTAAGTAGTCAAATTGTTGAGTGGGACTTAACTAAGAAATGTAAGGAGATAACAGATGGCTTTTTTCTTTGAGGTACTGATTACCGGGCTTATGGTGGGTATCATGTATTCTCTGGTCGCCCTTGGATTTGCCCTGATCTTCAAGGCATCGGATGTCTTTAACATGGCCCAGGGTGCCATGAGCCTTTTTGCAGCCCTTGCCCTTTACGGTTTTTTGGAACAGTATCTGCATCTCCCGTTATGGCTTGCCCTCCTCTGCACCGTGGCCGCCATGATCATCTGGGCATACGCCATTGTGTTTATTGTCCTGAAACCGCTCGTGAACCGTCCCCCGCTTATGCTCTTCATGGCCACCTTTGGTGTGGCATACCTCATGGAGGGGATAGGACAGTCCATCTACGGCACACAGGCCAAGGGGTTGAATCTCGGTATCCCGGATGAGATGTATGAAGTGGCCGGCATATTTATCAGCTCCTTTGATCTCTTTTTTGCGGGGGTGGCAGCCTTATTAGTGTTAGCTCTTGTCTGGTTTTTCCAAAAGACGAGGAATGGAAGGGCGCTCAGGGCCGTGTCCGACGACCATGAGGCGGCCCTCTCCGTGGGTATTCCCCTTCTCAAGGCCTGGACCCTGACCTGGATCATTGCAGGTGTAGTGGCCACGGTAGCTGGTGTGGCCTGGGGAACACGTCTCGGGGTCCAGTTCAGCCTTTCCTTTATCGCGCTCAAGTCCCTTCCTGTTCTCATTATCGGTGGGATTGACAGCATCCCCGGCGTGATCCTCGCGGGACTCATCGTGGGTGCCTGCGAAACCTTAGGGGAGGTCTTCATCGGGCCCTATGTGGGAGGGGGTATTCAGACCTTTTTGCCCTATCTCCTGGCCCTGCTTGTCCTCTATTTTAAACCATACGGCCTTTTTGGTAAGGAGATCGTAGAGAGAGTATGATCGGGGGTCTGGATGATTGGATGAATGGGATGGTTGGATGAAAAAAACAGAGGTCAGGAGTCAGTGGTGGAAAAAGATGAACGTCCAGGTAAGCGAAGACTCCGACATCGAACATCGAACATCGAATGAAAAACAAACATCAACTTTAGGCACTTTTCCGGTTTATCCGAGTGAGGTATTAGTTGAGAAGGAAAAATAACCATATTACATTATCTTCCCTGCATATATACGGGAGCGCAACATGATGGAGTTAACCTATGTTCTATAGAGAATGCGGTAATTTCAAAGACAGTTATGCCAAGGATATGGCCATCTTCCCCATCCCTTTGGACAGGTGGGGATTCATAGTCATGCTTTTTGCGGCCTTTGTCATTGTTCCCCTGTTTACCAGCGAATACCTGATGATGAACATCATTGTTCCCTTTTACTGTTTCGCGCTTTCCGCCTTCGGGCTTAATGTCTTAGCCGGATATGCCGGCCAGATCTCCATTGGGCACGCCGCCTTTATGGCTGTCGGGGCTTATAGCTCATTCATCTTGTACATGCGGTTCGGCATCCCACTCATCCCGAGTATCATTGGTGGCGGCCTGGTTGCCTCGATCGTAGGAACTTTTTTCGGGCTCCCTTCGCTCAAGATAAAGGGATTCTATCTCGCCATTTCCACCTTGGCTTCCCAATTCATCATAGAATGGGTTATCGTGCATGTACATTGGATAAGCGGCGGGGTTTTTGGAACCATTGAAGCGCCGGAGATGTATATCTTTGGGTTCCACTTAGATACACCCGTCAGGAAATATTATTTAGTCCTCTGCATTATGGTCGTGTTTATGACCATCGGCAAAAACCTGGTACGTGGTCAGTTGGGAAGGAACTGGATGGCCATCAGGGATGTTGACTTTGCGGCCGAGATCATCGGGGTGAATCTCTACCGGGATAAATTGGTTGCTTTTGCCGTTAGCACCTTTTATGCGGGTGTCGCAGGTGCTTTAATAGCTTTCTGCTATATAGGGGTTGCAAATATTGAAGAGTTCAATGTCATGACCTCTTTTGCCCTTTTAGGTATGATCATCATCGGGGGATTGGGCACTGCCCTCGGGTCATTTCTTGGAGCAGCTTTTTTCGTCATGCTGCCGATCGGCATCAACCATTCGTTAGGGGCCTTTATGGAAATGGTGCCTGCTGATATACTATCCAATATTGAATCGATCGTATTCGGAGGATTTATCGTTTTCTTTCTCATTGTTGAACCCTATGGCATGGCCAGGCTATGGCACACGATTAAGGACAAATTGCGGCTCTGGCCATTTCCATATTAGATATTGATAATGATCAAAACCAATAACCAACAACGATTAACTAATAACGATTAACCAATAACGAATAACCAATAACGATTAACTAATTCTTGGGAAGTTTTTTTTAACCACGAACTTTAAAAAGAGGAGGAGATGGCCATGGGACGTAAATTGATTTTTGGTTTATTTGCTATTGTGATTGCAGCGAGTTTTGTCTTTATTTCAGGGGACGTAATTGCTGCCGACAAAAAAAAGGAGGCCCCAACCCAGTTTTCTGGTATTTTGGCCTACCGGACCGGCCCCTTTGCAGCGGGCGGCAGCGGATTTAGCAGTGGTCTGGAAGACTATATGGAATTGATCAACATGAAAGGTGGGGCTGACGGCGTAAAGTACTCATTTGCGGAGTGCGAAACGGCCTATAATACGGCACGGGGTGTTGAGTGCTACAACCGCTTTAAGGACAAGATGACCTATGTTCATCCTTTAAGCACAGGTATTACCTACGCCCTGATCCCTAAGGGCACAAAGGATCATATTGTCGTCATTTCAAGTGGTTACGGTCGTGCTGACGCCTCGGATGGGCGTGTCTTTCCCTGGGTCTTTACAATCCCTACCAATTACTGGTCTCAGAATACGGCTAAAATAAAGTTCATAGCCATAAAGCAGGGATGGGACGGAAAAGATATGGCGACAATAGGTAAGTATTTGAAGGGCTTGAAAATTGCCAATCTGCACATCGACGTTCCCTACGGCCAGGAGACCAAACCGATCCTCGATGCCATGGCCAAGAAGTTCGGTTTTACAGTCAGGCACTTTCCTGTGCCCTGGCCGGGCATTGACCAGAAGGCCCAGTGGTTGGACATAGTGAGGAGATATAAGGCAAACTGGGTTATTAACCGAAACTGGGGTGTGTCCTGTACTGTGCCGCTTAAAGAGGCGGCCAGACTCAAATTCCCGAGCAACAGGATCCTCGGTGTCTGGTGGTGCGGGTCTGAAGAAGACGTACTGCCGGCAGGTCCTGCAGCCAAGGGTTATTACAGCGCCAACTGGCACGGTGTTGGAAGGGATTTCCCAGTTATTCAGGAGATTGTCGATAAGGTCTATGGCAAGATGAAAGGGCATATCTCATTCACCCGTGTGGGCTCTGTTTATTATAACAGAGGCATCTATGCGGGAATCATCAACGATGAGGCCATCCGCACAGCCCACAAAAAATTCGGGAACCGGGTGCTCACCGGAGATGAAGTGCGATGGGGCTTTGAGAACCTGAATATCACCCCGGAGAGGCTGAAAGAGATCGGCGCATTCGGTTTTATGCAGCCCCTTAAGCTTTCATGCGCGGATCACGAGGGTGGAGGACCGGTCCTCTTCCAGCAGTGGAATGGCGAGAAATGGGTCATGACAGGGATCGTCGTACAACCCATGAAAAAGTTTGTCAGGGAGATGATTGAGAAATCAGCCGAGAAATATGCCAAAGAGAAGGGAATCAAGATAAAAAAAGACTGTAATTAGCAGGAATACTCAGACCTGCGGGAAGGGGAGTGTACATTCTCCCCTTCCCCATTCAATCGCCCTGATTTCGGCACAAAATAGGTTGCTTTCGGGGGCTTATTGCCCTGGAAAATTGACAGACTCGTAAAAAGTCAGAAAACACCCATTTTCGTCATTCCCGCGAAAGCGGGAATCCAGGAAACTCAATCACTTGTGGACTCCCGCTCCCCGATCAGGTCGAGGACAAGCTTCGCGGGAGTGACGGCCTTGGAGACTTTTTACGAAACCATCAAAATTGGAAAACCGGTTATCTGAAAGGCATTGCCGTTGAGTTAGATCAGTTGGAGGTGAATTCTATTATGGCCACAGAGCAGACGCCATTACTCAAGGTTAATAACATCGAGGTCATCTACGAGCACGTTATACTCGTCCTGAAGGGGGTCTCCCTTAATGTCTATGAGGGGCAGATCGCTTCTCTCCTTGGCGCCAATGGGGCCGGTAAGAGCACGACCCTGAAGGCCATCTCCAATCTGGTCAAGGCAGAGCGTGGCGAGGTAACCAAAGGGACCGTAGAATTTGACGGGAAACGGGTTGACAGGTTGTTTGCGCCCCAGTTAGTAAAAATGGGTCTTATTCAGATAATGGAGGGAAGGCATACATTTGAACATCTGACCGTTGAAGACGATCTCCTCACAGGCGCGTATACAAGGGGTAGAGACACGAAGGGGACTAAAGCGGCCCTGGAGATGGTTTACGGATACTTCCCCCGTCTCAGGGAACGTAGGAGCGCCAAAACCGGTTATATATCCGGGGGCGAGATGCAGATGTGTGCCATCGGACGTGGCCTTATGGCAAAGCCGAAGATCATGCTCCTGGACGAGCCCTCCATGGGATTGGCGCCTCTGCTTGTGGAAGAGATATTCAACATCATCCGGCGTCTCAATAAGGAGGAACATGTGGGCATGCTCCTCGCTGAACAGAATGCGGCCATGGCCCTCAAGTATGCCGAGTATGGCTATGTAATGGAGAATGGTCGCGTCGTCTTAGACGGTGATGCTGAGACCCTCGCGGACAACGCCGATGTAAAGGAGTTCTACCTCGGTCTGACCGCGGTGGGAAAGAAGAGTTACCGGGATGTGAAGCATTACCACAGGAGGAAACGCTGGTTGGCATAAGGCATAGGATTTATGATCAACACCTTCCTCTCATCTTGATTCTTTTCAGAATCTTTCGTGCGATGGCCGGGGCCTTTCCCGGCTGAATATTCTTGCGCTTTATCGACTCATCTATCATCGAACGGGCCTCATCAAGGGTGACACGGCATTCGCTTCCATAAAAGGAGTATTGCATCTTATTATTGGAAGAAAAACCCCTCTTGGTTTTCGTAAATTTATTGTTCTTTTCAATCCTCTTTCTGCAGTCGTTCTCGACTATCTGTGAAAGCGCCTTGATATGTATCTTATGAAAATTTTGTCTTACTTCGGTTACGATTGCATCCAGATCCCTTGAACCCTTGATTACCACCAACCCGCTAACAAAAATACCCCCCAATGAATTGTATTCCTTCGTGAATACAGATGAGAAAAATCTCTTCTCCACTTTTAGAAAATCTATTATCTCTGAAAGACGCAGATAACGTATTTCTGTGCCCTTTGGCGCGTCCCATTCATAAACGAATTTTTTATCACCCTGAGTGACAACAAGGATATCGATATCTTCTATTTTTGATAGCGCCAAGTTTGAATTTACAGCACTCCCGTAAATAAATGCAAAGACCACATCATGGCTCATATATACCCTGTTCATGAATTCTGATATGCCTTCCGGGTCATTGCCAAACCCCTCCAGAATCCTAAGAACAAAAGCTATTCGCTCCTCTGCCCTTTGCCCGGCATCAACAAAAAACCTGTTATCAGGCTGGATGAATGTAAGTTTTCGATAGTCCAAAGATATATCGCAACAGTTCAGAGGGTCAGGGCGGAAACAAGCTGCCATTTTACGTAATGTAGAGTAGTTTTTCCCTAACATTAATTATCTAAGGACAGCCCCCAGACCCGCGCTGATTTTGCTTTTTTTTGAACGAATCACATGTAAATACCTAACCGGTCCGATATGAGCTATGGCAGGCGGGTTCAATCAATCGCATAAGATACTTCCATTAGTTTTGATTTGTTCAAAGACCTATTTTTTCTTTGACATGATGACGTACCTGCTGGTTACACCCAGTATCCCCTTCTTCTGCATCGCCGATACAACATTGGCCTGAAAGCGTTCGGAAGAAAGGGGCGCTTGAATGATATGGGTTTCCTGCCAGTCACTTTGATTCAGAATCCGCAGGTAGTCATCGATCAAAATCGAATTCACCCGGGTCTCATTTTTGGCAGGGGTGTTTTGGAAATCGCGCCAGTCGGCATTGATAAATGCCATCTGAGTGCTCTTTTTAGCG
>Ga0222639_1001088_pt1 | contig 11686 bp, 14 predicted proteins | sample AntAcemetagen185_FD_179863 | JGI IMG/M metagenome (GOLD analysis project Ga0222639, IMG submission 179863) | Saline water microbial communities from Ace Lake, Antarctica - #185 | ecosystem: Environmental > Aquatic > Non-marine Saline and Alkaline > Saline | place: Antarctica: Ace Lake...
TCAACGCAAAGACGGCACTCGCGATGCCCACACTAAACAGATTGCCATACTGTTCAACAGTGGTCGCAAGGCTCGAAGCCGTCCCGTGATAGCCCGGCACGACTGAACGCATAATCGCTGTCTTGTTCGCAGTGGAGAAGAAACTGAAGCATCGCTGGTTGTTAGTAATATATGCCCGAAGATACTGTGATAAACGAAAAAAAGAAATAAAAAAGATTGAGAAAAAAAATTATTCTGTTGCTTCTTCAACGGGTTTTTCTTGTGGTTCTTCTGAGGTTTCTTCAGTTTCAGGAAGAATTTCAGGGCGCTGATATACTTCTTTAAATACAACATCAGTGATTTCAGGAATGTATTCAAAGATCTGGTGAATAGCATAGGCACGGCCCATTACAAAACTCTGATCCATAGCAATTCCTTTTGGTAATGTAATGGTGAGAGTACCTTTTCTCAGGTCAATGTCGTCAAATTCTTTTCCGAAGAAGAGTTTGAAGATACCTTTTACTTTGTCTTTTGGTTTGTCGACAATACCCTCAATCGTATAGGTATATTCAAGGGTTTTTCCTGCAAGAGGATGGTTAAAGTCAACAATTGCCTGTTTGCCAATAATGTTTACAATGACACCATTCCGGTTGTCCGAATGTATCGGCATGCCAACCGTTGGTTTCTGGTTGAAGTTTTTAACGGGTGCTGAGCGAATTTGCTCTTTATCAACAGGGCCATATGCTAGTTCCGGTTCCACAGAAACTGAATACTCTGTGTTCAGTTCTTTTCCAATTAGATCCGTATCAAATCCGGGGATGATGTGGGTTGCTCCGATACAGACAACCATTGGCTCATAGGTGCGGTCGTTCTTCCAGATGTCTGCTTCGCGCGCTTTTTCCTCATTGGTTGTATCGAAAACAATTCCATCAGCAGTTCCGGTATAATTGAGGATTATGAAATTTCCTTTCTCAGTCATCATTCACCTGTCTATATTAAGTCGAAGTGTGGGTACTTAAAATAGTGAGATCATATGATGGAAATAGAGGCAAAAATACCTGTTTCGTCCCATAAAACAATTCTAAAAGATCTCGCTGAATATGGCATAAAAGATTATTCTGAGCTTATTCAGCAGGATGTTTACTATAATGGAATAGATCGTGACTTTTCACAAACTGATGAAGCACTTCGGGTTCGGTATGATCAAAATGGAGCGGAGATCACCTATAAAGGGCCAAAAGAAAAAAATTCTGAGGCAAAAGCTCGCAAAGAAATTAACCTGATGGTGAATGATGGTAAACGTGCTGAAGAATTGATTACAGCTTTGGGGTTTTTGAAGACTACTACCGTTGTTAAGGAGCGAAAGGAATGCCAATATGGTGGAGCTACAGTCACGCTGGATACTGTACAGGATCTTGGAACTTTTGTTGAAATTGAAGTTCTTACTGAAAATTCGATGGATGAGGCATTGGCAACGATTGCTACCGTAAAAAAAGATCTTTGTATTGAAGGGGACCACATTGAAGAGTCCTACCTTGAACTCCTGCTTGCCCGTTGTATGTCTTAGACGGTGACCAGTTCAATTGAGATGTCCCCTGCTTCTCTACCGAATTCTATCAGAGCGGCGTGTCCTTTTGATGCCATGCCAGGATTGACGATGGTTGTATTTCCGAGTTTCTCAATACCCTGTTGTTCGTGGATGTGCCCACAAAGAATTAGATCATATTCACTTGCGTGATGTGCTATTGCCTCACTCCCGACATGTTCGCCTCCAGCAAGATCCCGTGCTCCTTTTGGCGGCGCGTGGGAGAGTAAGACATTGTGGGTATTTTTATTCATTCTTTGACTGATAGTTGAAAGGATCTTTTCAATCTCCTCTTCTGAAAGTTCGAATGGTGTATTAAAGGGAGTCGGATTTGATCCACCAATGCCGGCAATGGTCATTGGCCCGATGTCCATGACTGAACCATGCAGACAGACGGCATTGGAATATTCCAGGACCCGGATGCATTTTTTTGGATCGCAGTTGCCGGGTACGGCAAAGGTTGGAATGTCGATTTTTTTAAGAAGATCTTTTATGCTGTCTGCCGGACCCATATCGGTAAGGTCACCTGAAATAGCAATCATATCAGCGCCCAGACCGAGAAATGAGTCAATGTTTCCAAATTCCCCGTGAAGGTCTGTGAGATGAAGTAATGTCAGCATACTATCGTAATCATCTCTCATGATAAAAAAAATGGTGTTATTGATGATGGATTATTGTTGCAAGGTCGTGGTGATGAAGCTATTTTTCTTTTTGTGGCAGGCTGGAGAATCGCTTATAGGTATCCATCCATGATCCCGTTGCTTTTCCGGCGAGGGATAGTTGTCCCAGTGTTTTGGTAACCTCTGGTATTAATGGCACGGGTGTACTGTTTTCAAGAGGTGTCCCGGGAAGTGGTGTAAAGTAATGAGCATGAATTTTACCAAACCGCGTAACCCATTTCATCTGTTCAACGGTTTCCAGTTGATCTTCTTTCTCTTCCATGGGCAGGCCAACGATATAGTCGACAATAGGTGTAAATCCATTATCTTTACAGCATTCAATGGCCTGAATTGTGGTTTCTGTTGTATGTCCGCGCCTGAGTTGTCTGAGTACCCGGTTGCTTCCTGACTGTGCGCCAAAGTGCATTTTAGTGTTGGTACAATATTTTGAGATTAAATCAAGTGACTGTTCTGAAATCCATTCCGGCCGGACTTCACTGGGGAAGGTGCCGAGGAAGATGGAATGCTCTCCTCCTTTTAGTTTTTCCAACAATTTTTCGAGTTTGTCGAAACGGGGATGACGTCCGTCTGAACCATAGGAAAATGCGTTTGGCGTTACAAATCGTACATCACGATAACAAGAGGCAGCACGAAGAATTGCATCAATACTTCGGTGTCGCATCTGCCTTCCAAACAGGCAGGGAGTCTGGCAGTATCCACAATGGTGTGGGCATCCCCGTGAAATCTCGATATACCCCCGTATTTTGGTAAAGGGTGGGTATGCGTCAAGAAGCACTGAGTTATTTGTTGGTTGATAGTGTTGTTGTGTCGCGACGCCGGGTGGAAGTGTTTTACTGTCGGTTTCGATAGCACGAAGAAGGTGTGGTAGAGTATATTCTCCCTCACCAATGACGACATAATCTGCGACTTTTGCAACCTCCTGATACCGGGCTGAGGCGTGAGGGCCACCGGCAATTGTTATGCAGTTTGCTCCTTTCATTTCAGAAAGGAGTGTTTTGGCGTTTATTGAATTGAGACTGTAAAGGGTAATATCATCAGCCGGAGAATCGACGGAGCTCAGGATATAACCAGCCTGTTCACATGAGGCATAGAGTGCTGCAAAGGAATTATTGGTATGTTTTACCTGTCTCCAGTTGACCTGCATTGTTTTCTATCCTATGGAATGATCTCACAGCCATTATATTTATCATGAGAAAAGTCATTTGGTGTGATGATCTTTTGTTCAATGCATGACTGAACAACCGGCATTGCTACTTCCAGCTCATGTTTAAGGTGCCGGACGGTATCACAGACCACTTTTCTGCCCTCTATCGGCCATGGATGAACAACATTGGCATATAGGTATCGTCCGCCCAAAATCTGGCGGTATCACAGGTCTGGCATTCGCCACCAACAGTGATCTCTGGTAGATTGGTGGGATTTGTGTTTTGAATGTGGCCGGCATAATATCTAACCATGCCAGTCATACAGGGACAGGGTGCAATATGGCCGTCGGTGAGGATAGTATAGTTGGTGTGACCTGAACCACAGCGCAGTTTTGTCTCTCTGCCATGTAAAAGGCCATCCATACAGCCAATAAATGGATATATTCTTTGCACCGTTCCCGTCTGTATTGCTCCTGTCCATTCTTTGATAAGACGTGATATGCCGGGTTTATAGGATGTATCCACCCATTCCTGAAAATTACGTCTATGATAATCACTCCAGAAATTGGTATCCACCTGCCAGTGTACCGCATCAAAGGGAAGTGACCCGTTTTGCATTTCCATCAATAGATAACTGACAGATGCATAGATGTCAGTGTCGTCAGCGACGGTCATTCGTGCGATAGCTTCTCCCTCAAATTCATTCTCTTTTAGATAATGCAGAACGTCAGAGACTGACTGATACACGCCTTCTACCCGGTAATAATCTGTGATTTTCTCATCACCGTCGAGAGAGATGAGGACTGTTGAGAATTGCTGCCAATATTCCGGTTCAAGCTCTTCGATAAGCAGACCATTGGTTTGAATGATGTAAGGGCAGGTAGGAGTTATATCCATAATTGTGCGAATCGTCTCGGTGCAGAGCAGTGGTTCACCGCCATAGAATGATATAACTGGTTCTGGATCACGTTCAGGAAATGTGACTAAGTCTGGGATATCATAGGATAGTGTGACCGGGAGATCTTGGTTAATGATTTCACCGTTCTCAATAATGTCTTCTGTAAAGAGCTTACCCCGACAGTAGGAACAATTGAGGTTACAGTCATCAGTAAGGATGATATGAAAAAACACTAATATCCTGGCTCTGATTTATATGATTTGCTCTTCTTCAATGGTAATCTGACCCAAGTCTCCATCTACTGTTACCGTTGTCCCGTCAGGAAGTGACTCAAGTGATTGTGATGGTTGATCTACCATTGGGATCTCTGCGATTATAGCGCCGACAGCGATAATGGGTTCAGCATCGGTATTGATGATTGCGACTGGTGCAACGTTGTTTCGTTTCAGAGCATAGATCACATAGGAACCTACGGTAGAGCCTTTGCCATGTGGAAAAGCAAGAACTTTTCCCGCGACACTCTTCCCTTCGAGTGGGTGACCCTGTTCAATGATAATTCCTGTTTCAGGGTCTACTCCTGAAAGAAAAGAAATCCCTTCATTGGTTACCAGCAGCTCTCCGGTTCCTGTTCCGTGTGAGATGCTCCGTGCTGGAAATGCTACAGACATACTACATAAATGTGGTAAGGCGTGAATATATATACATGGATGAGACAGCCTGGAGTCAGCCAGGAAACAAACCAGATATTACATCTCTCCAGATGCAGGTGCAGGAATACCGCGCCAAGTCAAGCGATCTGAAACTCAGAAATGAGCTGCAGAGCAAGGAGATTGCACAGCTTAAAAAGGAAAACAATCAGCTCAAGCGTCCGCCGCTTTTTGTTGCTACGGTGCTTGATATTCTTCCGGATGGCGAGGTGTACCTGCGACAGCAGGGGAATAATCAGGAATATATTACGTTCACCATTGACGAGCTTCACGGTCAGATTAAGACCGGAATGAAAGTAGCTGTCAATAATGCGCTTTCAATTGTAAGAATTGTCGGTAACACGATTGATTCACGCGTACGTATCATGGAGCTCGAAGAGTCACCCGATGTAACGTTTGAAAAAATAGGTGGCCTGAAATATGAGATCGAAGAAATCCGTGAAGCAGTTGAATATCCACTGACCCGGCCTGAGATTTTTGCAAAAGTCGGTGTTGAACCACCAAAGGGCATTCTGCTTCATGGCCCCCCCGGTACGGGAAAGACACTTGTGGCAAAAGCAGTTGCTCACCAGGCCAATGCGACTTTTATCAGAATGTCTGGCAGTGAACTGGTACACAAGTTTATCGGTGAGGGTGCGCAACTGGTGCGTGAACTTTTTGAGATGGCACGGGAAAAAGCTCCGGCGATTGTCTTTATTGATGAGATTGACGCTGTTGGGAGTATGCGAACCCAAGACAATACCTCAGGCAGTGCTGAAGTTCAGCGGACTCTGATGCAACTGTTGGCAGAGATGGACGGTTTTGATACGAGAGGTGATGTGCGAATCATGGCGGCGACAAACCGCGTTGATATGCTGGACCCAGCCCTTCTTCGTCCGGGAAGGTTTGATCGGGTTCTTGAGATCCCTCTTCCTGATGAGGCGTCGAGACTGGAAATCTTAAAGATTCACTCGTCAAGGATGAACCTTACCAGTGGAGTCAGTCTGGAAGAACTGGTCTCGCTCACCCCAAATACAAACGGTGCTGAATTACAGGCTGTTTGTCGTGAGGCAGGGATGAACGCCGTTCGACGGGAAGCAACAGCTATTACGATGGCCGACTTTTATAACGCTATTGATAAGGTCCGAAAGAAAGCAAGCCCACTGAATGCTGATCGGATGTTTCTCTAAAGCATCTTTAGGTGAATGATGAACCTGGTGCTGGTACAGAAAGCGGGAGTGGATCTCTATGCTACCCTGTCCTCTTCTGAGACCAGCAGACGTCTTCTTCGTTTTTATCCTCCAAAAAAGCGAAACTATGGAGTTTCTATTACCTGTTCCACACTGGGAAGCGCGCTTTCACTTGCAAATGAACTGAACTGGTATATACGCCGGTATACTCATACTGTTTTTCTTGAGATTGGAGATGATCGGCGCTGCACTCTTGGGTATGGTCAGGACGTTTATGGACGATTTGGCCCGAAGCATCCTGATACATGGGCGTTTCGGAAAATTCTGGCAATCGGTGAAGACGCCTGTGTGGATGAGGATGTTATGGTGCCCGGCACAACAACTGACCAGTATCCTGAAGTGTGTGCACATGCTGAGGAGGTATTGGTTATCTGGTGCACAGAACGTGAGATGGCAGAAACCTGTATGGTGGCAGATACCGATGAAGATGACATAAAAGATCCAGAATCTTCTGAATAAATCATACAATCTGAAAAATAATAATTCAAGAGACGTTTCTGTGTTCTATCGGCCTGAAAGATTGTTTCTATAATAACATTCAAAAAAAGGATACGATCAGTAATGTTCAGGCAAACATTGCGCCATCAGATGAACGGGAGTATCGGGTTTTGGCGCATTCAGATGCGACTTTTGTAATTGCTTTAATAAAATCATCACTGGTAACATACGAACGTTCTGAACGAATGGCGAACATGCCTGCTTCAGTACAGATAGCTTTCAGGTCTGCACCGTTTTTCTCTTCTGTGAGTGCGGCAATGTGTTGCAGGTTGACATCAGGACTGATGGTCATTCGTGTCGTGTGAATTTTAAGAATTGATTCACGTCCGAACGTGTCTGGTTGGGGAATCTCAATCATCCGGTCAAATCTGCCGGGACGAAGAAGAGCATCATCAAGAATGTCCAGACGATTGGTCGCGGCAATAATCTTAACATCTCCCCGTGATTCAAAACCGTCGAGTTCTGCTAAAAGCTGCATAAGAGTTCGCTGGACTTCTCGATCTCCTGAGGTATGCCCATCGGAGCGCCGGGCACCGACAGCGTCAATCTCATCGATAAAGATTATTGATGGTGTATTATCTCTTGCTAGATCAAAGAGTTCACGTACCAGGCGGGCACCTTCTCCAATATATTTCTGAACCAGTTCACTTCCAACGACTCGTAGGAATTTCGCCTGCGTTTCATGGGCAACAGCGCGGGCTAGCAGAGTTTTTCCGGTGCCGGGAGGTCCGTGAAGGAGAATTCCTTTTGGTGCTTCTATGCCAACCCCGGCAAAAAGTTCCGGTCTGGAAAGTGGTAGTTCTACGGCTTCACGAATCTCGTTGATTTGGTCCTCAAGACCGCCGATCATGCCGTAATGTTCCATCGGCGTTTTTTCAATTTCCATTCCATAGATTCTGCTGTCATATGATGGTGGAAGGATCTCTATTATAGAGAGTGACTGTTGATTTAAGGTTACTCTGGTCCCTATCCTGAGTTTGTCAGCGTCTATTGTATGGGAGGCTTTTACTACAAAATTCGGACCGGCACTCGAGTGAATAACAATCCTGTCGTCTTCAAGGAGATCAGTTACGGATCCAACAATGAGTGGAGGAGTTCTAAGTTTCTCTATTTCAGAAAGAAGTTTTTTATTATCTTTATCCTGCCTGCTCTGATAGCTTTCGAGCTGGCGTTTCTCCAGTTCAACCTGTCGTGCCTGCTCACGAAGCTGAGTATTTCTGCTCTCAAGATTTGAGATTTTTGTGAGCAAATACTGCACAATGTCGTCATCTGAGTCAGGAGACGGAGATGGAGTCTCTTCAGTCATACCTAAAAGGTATATAATGATATAACTCTATATAAATGAATACGATTATGGCTGAATGCGAGGTATGCGGAACAACAATCCGTGGCGAACCAAAAATTGTTCAGATCGATGGCGCTCCAATGCGTGTATGTGAAAAATGTGCCAAATTAGGCGTAGAAATTCACCGGCCACGTCCGGCATCTAGGCAGGGGTCTGTCTCGCGTGTTGGCGGAAGGACGCCGGGATCTCCAATGCCAGCGACTCAGCGTCGTCCACCCCGGGATGTTCTTGACATGATGGAAGGCGATATTGTCGATGATTTCGCAGAACGCATACGCAATGCCCGGAATGAAAAAGGTCTATCACAAAAAGATCTTGCCATGGGTATGAAAGAGAAAGAAGGACTTATCAAGAAGATTGAGAAGGGCATGATTCCTGAAGAACGCGTGAGGAAAAAAATCGAATCGGTACTTGGCATTAATCTTCTTGACAGAGTGCAGGAAAAGGTTGAAACGAGTGCCGCTGGCAAGGTTGCAACAACGCTTGGCGACGTCATGTCGATCAAACGGTCGAAGTAACGCATAAGGCTTTGTAGACAATAATAACCATACTGTGAATACTATGAAACTTCCTATAATCCTCATCAATTTTAAAGCCTATGAACAGAGTTTTGGACCGTCTGCACATCAGATAGCCCAAAGTGCACAAGTTGTTTCTGAAGAGAGTGGCGTTACGATTGGTGTCTGTCCCATGGCTATGGAACTACGTCAGATGAGTCAGCATTATAGTATTCCTGTGTTTGCACAGCATATTGACGGTATTTTGCCCGGCGCACACACGGGTTTTGCACTTGCTGAGGCAGTTCACTCTATCGGGGCGAAAGGAACACTGATAAACCATTCAGAGCACCGGCTTACTCTCGCTGATGTAGAGGCGGCAGTTGAAGCTGCAAAAAGGACACACCTGACCTCGGTGGTCTGTACCAATAACACTCCTACCAGTGCAGCGGCAGCAGTTTTTGGACCGGACTTTGTTGCAATTGAACCGCCAGAACTGATTGGTTCGGGCATCTCAGTCTCAACTGCTGATCCTGAAGTGATCACTGCGTCGGTCAAAGCTGTTCAGAATATCAATCCTGATGTGAGGGTACTGGCGGGGGCCGGTATCCATTCCGGTACTTGTGTGAAGACGGCACTTGACCTCGGAAGTGATGGAGTTTTGCTCGCATCTGGTGTCGTAAAGGCTGAAAATCCTGAAGATGTGCTTAGGGATTTGGTTTCAAAAATTTAATGTCTGGTGGGGAAAATATCTGTTCTGTCCCGCTTTCTTTTATTTTGATTTCACGACTTTGTGAAGTGCTCATCTTGTTCTAATGTACAAACATTTTTCCGATTTTTGATGATCTCACAACTTAAGGAAAAAACCCTGAGACTGAGATATAAATAGTATCAGGCAATCAGGGCAATTAGATCATGTTTTGTGAGAACTCCAACAACTTTTCCTTTGTCGAGGACTAAAAGAGCGTGATGGTTGTGCAGAATATGGACGATGGTATCAAGATCAACCGACGGTGGGGCCGTAGGGAATGCCTCTTCGATGATTTCACAGACAGTGTGCTGCTCTTTTTTGCTGATGTGTCCTTTTTCCATTGCGACAATAATCGCTGACTCTGAGATACATCCGACCGGCACATCATGGGAGAGTACCGGAAGCTGAGAGATGCCGTATTTCTCCATAATTGCTACGGTGTGTGAGATGGAGTCTGAGGGTGTAACGCTTATTACGGGTGTATGCATGATATCTCTGGCACGCATAACTGTTTCTTCTGCTTCCTGGAGCACGGCAATAATTTTCGACAGGGTGCTAACTCTTGGATCTACACTCCCTGACTCAATTCGTGCAATCATCGACTGGGAAAGACCTGCTTTTTGTGCAACCTCTGTCTGACGAAGTCCGAGTTTTACCCGTCGTTCACGAATTTCCCGTGCTGTCGGAATATTCATAAATATTACTCTCAGGAATATTAGATATAGTTACTGCTGGGGTCGGTTGGCCTGAAACGGGAGATATCTCTCATGTTCTGACAGAATATGATCGTTTTTTTCTTCTGGTGAAGCAGATCATTAGATAATGAAAATGTCTTTTTGTCTGTTGTGTCTGCTTGCTCTTCTGGGTACAGCCCTTTGTGGTGGGTGCCTGAACGAAGATCGGTTTGGGGCGGGTGAGCCGTTTGACCGTACGGCTGAATTGCATGGCATTATGTCGGGTGAAATGAACGCGTCAGAGGCAGGCGCCAATCCGATGAATATTCAGCAGTATCTGGGTCCCGGACCGGTGATCTGCGAAAATGGCTCGAGTCAGATTGCTCAGTGCAATCAGACGACAAAATAATCACCTGTTATCCTTCATGAGATTCTATGACTCAAAGTGAACAAACCAATCGGCGTGTGGTGTATATGGATCACGCGGCAACAACTCCAACAAATCCTGAAGTGTACAAAGCGATACTTCCGTTCTATTCAGAGCAGTTTGGGAATCCATCTTCACTGTATTTTTTGGGAAAAGAATCAAAAAATGCCGTGACCCGTGCCCGTGAACAAACCGCCGTGGCACTCGGATGCCTTCCTGAAGAAGTATATTTTACTGCCGGGGGGACCGAGGCTGATAACTGGGCGCTGAAAGGGACAGCATTTTCAATGCGTGGGAAAGGACGGCATATCATCACTACTGCAATTGAACACCACGCGATCTTACATACCTGTGAGTTTCTTGAGACGTGTGGTTTTGAGGTGACATATCTCCCAGTCGATGAAACCGGCATGGTTGCCCCTGAGGATGTTGAGGAAGCAATTCGTGACGACACGATTCTGATCTCAGTGATGATGGCGAATAACGAGGTCGGAACGATTCAGCCAGTCGAGAAGATTGGAACTATCGCCCGAGAGCATGATGTTCTTTTTCACACTGATGCAGTGCAGGCGATTGGTTCAGTCCCGATCGACTTCTCGTCGTTCCCTGCTGATATGCTCTCTATCTCTGCTCACAAATTTTATGGGCCGAAAGGTGTGGGGGCTTTGATCATCAGGAACGGCTGTACCATTGAAAACTTTGTACATGGCGGCGGACAGGAAGGTGGCATGAGAGCCGGAACCGAGAATCTTCCGGGCATTGTTGGACTTGGGGTTGCCATTGAACGAATAACCCGTGACATTCCTGATCACAACCAGCAGATAACGAACATGAGAAACCACCTGTACGAAAGAATTGCAGAAACGGTTCCTGATGTGCGCCTGAATGGTCACCCAACCTCACGGCTCCCCGGCAATCTGAATCTTTCGTTTTATGGTGTAGAAGGTGAGGCGATGCAACTGATGCTTTCACGCAAAGGCATCTGTGTCTCTACCGGTAGTGCCTGCACTTCCGGAACAGAAGGGACCTCACACGTCCTGACGGCCTGTGGGACCGATCCCGTCTGGGCACGTGGCACGCTGCGTTTTAGTCTGGGTGATGCGAACAGCGAAGACGATGTGGAGTATACGGTAGGGTGTCTTTCTGAGATTACTGAGCGTCTCAGAAAAATATCACCCTTATATCAATGAAGAAGCATAAAGGAAGTGAGAAAATGTATAATGAAAAGGTAATGGATCATTTTGAAAATCCAAGAAATATGGGTAAGATGG
>Ga0222639_1001090_pt1 | contig 11684 bp, 10 predicted proteins | sample AntAcemetagen185_FD_179863 | JGI IMG/M metagenome (GOLD analysis project Ga0222639, IMG submission 179863) | Saline water microbial communities from Ace Lake, Antarctica - #185 | ecosystem: Environmental > Aquatic > Non-marine Saline and Alkaline > Saline | place: Antarctica: Ace Lake...
GTGAAGAGATGGGGGACGATATACAATCCTGGAGATATTAATACCGCACCACATATCAAGGAAATGAAAGAGACCATAGAAGGAATGGGCTTAAAGCTTATTGAAGCCCATGTTTCCAGCAGTGCCGAGGTGATGCAGGCTGCTCAGAGCCTTGTGGGGAGAGTGGGTGCCATCCATATCACCTCAGACAACACGTGTGTTTCCGCCTTTGAGTCCATTGTAAAGGTATGTAATGCAAACGATATTCCACTATTTGCCGGTGATAGAGACAGCGTGCCCAGAGGAGCCGTTGCAGCATATGGTCCTGATTACTTCCTGGTAGGATACACGGCCGGGAAAAAGGCCGCGAGGATACTGAAAGGCGAAAATCCCGGTAACATCCCTGCCGGGCTTGCATCGGAATATAGCCTTTGGGTGAGCCTGAAACACGCCAAGGCACAAGGGGCAAATCTGGCTCCGACTTTGATCAAAAAGGCTGCGGATAAATTCTGGGACGCTCAGGGTAATGTAATAAAGGGCAAGTAAACTAGGAAGCTGAATGTCGAGGGGAGAATGTTTCTCCCCTCTTTTACCTGGTAAATGAATGCTACTCAGTAGTTTATTAAGGACTATTCCAATATCACTTGAGCAGGGCCTGGCCTACGGGCTTGTGGCCATAGGGATAGTTATCACGTTTCGCATCCTTGCCTTCCCTGATCTTACCGTGGACGGCAGTTTTCCCTTAGGCGCAGCAGTGGTTGCCCGCCTTATAATGGAGGGAGTACCACCAATTTACGGTATCCTTATGGCCATTATCATCGGGTTTCTCGCTGGTTGCTGCACCGGTCTTCTCAACACAAAACTAAAGATCAACAGCCTTCTGGCTGGGATTTTGATGATGACCATACTCTATTCGGTCAACTTGCGTATAATGGGACGGTCAAACATACAGTTACTTACGGTAAACACCCTTTTGACCCCCCTTGAGAACCTTGATGTCAACCGTTTTATCCCTATTATTGCCTTCTTTTTTGTGGTGACATTATCTATGAAATTTCTTACGGATATGTTTCTTAATACCCAGATAGGATTTGCCATGCGGGCTACAGGTGATAATGAGCAAATGATCCGTACCCTCGGCGTAAATACCGACAACATGACAGTTATGGGGATTGGGATCTCAAACGCCTTTGTGGCCCTTTCCGGTGCGCTCGTTGCCCAGGATCAAGGTTTCGCTGATGTGGGAATGGGAATTGGAATGATCGTTGCCGGGTTGGCTTCCATAATAATCGGGGAGGCGCTCCTTGGCAAAAGGACAGTCCAGCGAATGACGCTTGCAGCAGTGGTGGGCTCTATTATATACAAGCTCATTATATCCCTTGGGCTCAGAATGGGGCTAGCCCCCACGGATCTAAAGATGGCAACGGGCGTGATGGTAATACTGGCACTCGGTATTCCGGCCCTTAAAAAAGGGAAAGAAGGGAAACTTCACTTGAGAGGAGTGTAAGACCTGGGGGATCTATGGTAAAGTTGGAAGATATAAGAAAGATCTTTGCAAAGGGCACCATAGATGAAAAGGTGGCTATAGATAAGATCAGTCTTCATATTAAAAAAGGAGACTTCGTCACCATAATAGGCAGCAATGGTGCGGGAAAGACTACTCTTCTCAATCTCACTTCCGGCACTTTTTTTCCTGATCAAGGTGAGGTATTTATATCTGGCTCCCGAGTTACGCAACTTGCAGAGCACCGACGTTCAAAATATCTCGGAAGGATCTTCCAGAATCCCCTTACGGGAACTGCCTCGTCCATGACCATAGAGGAAAACCTTGCAATGGCAGATCTCCGTGGCCAGACCAGGGGCCTTCGCTGGGGGGTGGCAAAGGCTCGTCGAGAGCACTACCAGGAAATACTCAAGATGCTGGAGCTTGGACTGGAAAACAGGTTAAAAGACACGGTCAGTCTCCTTTCTGGTGGTCAGCGCCAATCCCTGACCCTGCTTATGGTCACCTTATCTCTTCCCAAGTTACTGCTTTTGGATGAACACACCGCAGCACTCGATCCCAAAACAGCCCAGAAGGTTATGGATCTCACACAAAAAATTGTCGAGGAAAACAACCTTACCACTGTTATGGTCACTCACAACATGCCCCAGGCCATTCGGTACGGAAACCGCATGATCATGCTCCACGAAGGAAAAGTGCAATTTGATATCCACGGAGAAGAGAAGAAAGCCCTTACTGTAGAGGAAGTGGTCAGGAGGTTCGGAGCCGAGCTTAAGGATGAGGCCTTGCTGGTGTAGCCTTTCCTAACAATTATTTATTTTCCCTTTGATAATCCCTTTATTACCTGAGAATGCTCCACAGGATTTTCCCCTTTCTAAACTTGTTTTGAACTACTCAATAAATGATTCTGTAGAATTTTTAAAAATTTCGATCCCGCTTCATTAAATAATAATTGCGTTTGTCGGTATTTTGCTTGGGTTCCCCTACTATAAGTTCTTTCGCTTCTACGTTGATGTTTTGCTTCAGGACTTGTCGATCTTTTAACGCCTTTGTTCAACCTACCTACACGGTGGGAACCGACTGGTTGATAAAACTGTTTGTTCGTTTTGATTTCCATTTTTCACTCCCCTAAGTTTTCAATAATGTCATCAAATATCTTTTTCATTTCTGATGTAAGCTCGGCATAACCACTAATTAAATTAGCAGTATGTGAATAGCTTTTATTAAGTCGTAGAGATAATTGGTAAATAGAAATGCTACCGCTTCTTATCAATTTGATTATTGGATGATTCGGTTGTGGTTTTGTGGGTAGGTCTTGCAAACGATTCACAATAAATTCCTCCATAATTATTATTATGGAAGGAGTCTTTAATGAAATTCTAAAATAATCAAGAAATGAAATTATAATGAAGATATCTGGAGTGTTTACGAGTTTTGATGGAATGAAAAATTCAAATAGGCTATTCGGTTAGTATATAAGTATCACAATATTTCTGATATTGCTGGAATTACATATAGATAGCAGGTACATTCAATCAGGTCTGGGTGCATGTACGTTTACAGTATCTGCAAAAAATAAGGACGTCAGATATTTGGTTTTTGTTGGAGGTATCCAACTATTTGAAGGCTCTTTATAAGTACAGATATCCATCGATTTAATAAAGTAGCCTTCTTAATGGGTTTTGTGGAATCGACTTGAGACTTGGTCTGTTTGCCGGCCACATTATACCGGATCAAAATTGTAACCTCCGTTACATAATCACAAGCTGAGGGGTCTCTCTGGGGATGATGCAATCAACTATTTTTTCAAAAGGCAATAATCGAAGGCTCGATTTGCGAATCACAATTATAGCAATACCCCCCGAAATCATAACAACCCGCTTGTCTTTCATGAAGTATATTCACAGCAACCATGGAGAAATCTTCAGAAATGGCAGCCATGCCATCTTTTTTATCTGTTTTCGGTCTTCTAAAACCGATGCGCAGCAATATTTTAATTGACATAAGGCAAAAACTATATTAACTTAATGGTTAAACATAATGGTTAAATTTGACAAAAACAGATTTTATCCTAAAATACCGATCAGTTGTCCACGGATCAACAACGGTTGAATCCTATAAAAAGGAAGCGCGAAGCAATGAAATCCAAATCTTTAAAAGAGAAAAAAAATTTCAGCATAGATCAGATACTCAAGGCAGCTTCAGAAGAATTTTCCGAAATGGGGTTTGCCGGTGCACGAATGGATCAAATTGCCCACCGCTCCGGGCTCAACAAAGCCATGATTTACTATCGTATCGGCGATAAAAAAACGCTGTATGAAGCGGTTTTACATAATTTCTTTTCAGCATACGCACAACGCATTGTGAAAAATACGAAAGTCGGTGAATCTCCGGAAGAAAAATTCAAACTATTTATTCGCAACACGGTTCAGACAGTAGAGAAAGAAGGTGGAATCGCTCCGATTATGATGCGCGAACTGGCTTCCGGCACGCGCACGCTTCCGGAAGTTGTGGCTCAGGATTTTGCTGTAATTATCAGTACACTTGCCACTATTCTTGAAGAGGGTGAGCAATCAGGTGTTTTTATAAAAACAAATCCGTTTTTTGTTCACATGATGATTGTCGGTACTGTCTCATTTTATAAAACGAGTTCCCCGGTTCGGATCGGCATGGATCAGATTTCCGAAGTGCTAAAAAAGCAAAATATCGATCCATTTGAAGATCTGTGCCCCATACTTGAAGATCACTTATTGAAGATGTTGAGAAATTGACATGATTTATAATTTATATAACAGAATTTTACACAGCAAAAGGAGTTCAATATGCCTGCAATCAGAAACAAAATCGAAAAGTGGTTTGAAAAATTTTCACTGAACATATTTCGCTTCCGCTGGGCAACCATCCTGATCACGCTGGTGATTGTTGGTGTGTTTGTCAGTTGGATTCCCAAAATTACATTTGATACCTCCAATGAAAGTTTTCTGCATGAAAATAGTCCGGTGTTGAAGGACTACAATGCATTTCGGGATCAGTTCGGTAGAGATGATCTGATCATTATTGCTATCAAATCGACAAATGTTTTCAGCTTAGGCTTTCTGGAAAAGTTGAAAAATTTTCATGATAATCTGAGAGACGATGTCCCGCACATTGAAGAAATTACAAGTATGATCAACGCCCGCAGCACCCGGGGAGAAAATGATGCATTGATCGTAGGGGATCTGCTCGAAAATTGGCCCGAAAATCAAGAGCAGCTGGAAATAATTAAAAAGAGGGTAATGGGCAATCCGCTTTATCTGAACCGTTTGATATCGGAAAACGCTCAATTCACCTCGCTGGTCCTAAAAACGGAAACCTATTCTAACACGACTGCACTTGATGATCCCCTGGCTGGGTTTGATGAAAGCCAGGCTCCTGCCGATCAAAATCAGTTTCTGTCAGATGAAGAAATAAGTGAAACAGTCTATCATGTCAAAAAAATAGTCGAAAAATATCGGGATAACAACTTTGAAATTTATACTGCCGGCCCCCCGGTAGTTTCCAGTACACTCAAAAGGTTGATGATCAAGGACCAGAACCTGTTCATGAGGATGATCGTTTTAACCATTGCGATAGGATTGTTCGTGATGTTTCGACGGATATCAGCGGTTGTGTTACCGATGATTGTTGTGGTTTGTGCCCTGGTTTCGACGTTAGGCCTTATGGCCATCTTCAAGGTACCGCTAAAGATGCCTACTGTTGTACTGCCATCATTTATACTTGCCGTGGGAATCGCAGATTCGATTCACATACTTACGCTCTATTATCGGGACCTGGCAATTGGCGGTGACAAAAAACAGGCCATCCAGACAGCCATGGGTCATTCAGGCCTGGCGGTTGTTCTAACAACCTTGACCACAGCCGCCGGTCTGGCTTCGTTTGGCATATCCAAGGTTGCCCCGATTGCCGAGTTGGGCATTTTTGCTGCTGTAGGCGTCACGCTGTCATTGATTTTTACACTGATATTACTGCCGGCACTGCTTGCTGTCACCCCGGCAAAAGCGCTCAAATCCAGTCGGACATCTTCTGGAAAATCGAGATTTGACCGAATCCTGAAATGGATCGGAACATTTTCCACTCGAAATGCTACCGCAATAACCATCACGTGTATACTCCTGTTGATGCTTTCAATAGCTGCGGTCAGCCGCCTGTCGTTCACCCACGATGTACTTAAGTGGCTCCCGGAAACCGAACCTGTGCGCATTTCCACCGAAACGATCGACAATGCATTGAAAGGCAGCGTGGCAATGGAAATCATTGTCGATACAGGCAGGGTAAACGGGCTTTACGATATCCATACGCTTAACACGTTGGAGCAGTTGGCCCGTGAAATTGAGAATATCAGACAGGGCGACCTGTTTGTGGGTAAGGCAAGCTCTGTGGTGGATATCTTAAAGGAAATCCATCAGGCGCTGAATGAAAACCGCTCGGAATATTATGTCGTTCCCAGTGATCCTGCGTTGATTCCCCAGGAACTGCTGCTGTTTGAAAACAGTGGGTCCGATGATTTGGAAGATGTTGTTGACAGCCAGTTTCAGAAAGCCCGGTTTACAATCAAAGTTCCCTGGCTGGATGCGGTGAAATACGTTGCGTTGATACAGGATCTGTCTGCAAGATTTGACCGTGCCTTTGGAAAAGACATCAACGTCAGCATGACCGGAATGATGACGATTATGTTTTCAACCGTTGTCTCGGCGATATACAGTGCAGCTCAAAGCTATGTCATCGCAGGTCTGGTGATTACAATAATGGTGATTCTGCTGATCGGCAGTTTAAAGATCGGATTGCTGGCCATGTTTCCCAACATGCTCGCCATCCTGTTCGTCATGGGCCTGGTGGCCGTTTTTAATTGGCCCTTTGATATGTTCACCATGCTCATCGGCAGCATTGCTATCGGACTGTGTGTTGATAACACAATCCATTTTATGCACAACTTCAGGCGGTATTATCGGAAAACCGGCAATGTAGGAAAGGCCGTCGAGGAGACATTGCTGACCACTGGCCGGGCGCTGTTTATTTCAACAGTGGTCCTTTCCATCGGGTTTTTCATTTATGCATTTGCTTCCATGAAGAACCTTTTCTACTTCGGTCTTTTGACGGGAATGACGATTGCCCTGGCGCTGGTGGCCAATTTTTTCTTAACACCCGCATTATTGGCACTGGTCGCCCGATTTTCCAATCTTTTTCCCAGGGAGGTGAGTAATGATTAATAAAAGAATTCAGAGGATTTTGACGTTAGTGATTGGGCTGATGATTACAGCGGGTGGTTTAGGACTGTTTCCTGCAGAGGGATGGGCAGATGACCCCAAGGCACGCACGATCATGGAAAAGGTGGATGCGCGTGATGACGGCGATCACCAGACCGCAGACATGGAGATGATCCTGATCGACAAAAACGGGAAAAAACGAAAACGAAAAATCAGTTCCTACAGCAAGTACAAGGCTGAAGACAAGCAGCGTCTGATGTTCTTTCTCGAACCGGCCGATGTTAAAGACAGCGGTTTCTTAACCTATGATTACGATAACCCGGATAAGGATGATGACCAGTGGCTTTATCTCCCGGCCCTGCGTAAAACTAAACGAATCGCCTCCAGCGATAAAAGCGGCAGTTTCATGGGTTCGGACCTGACCTATGCCGACATGGCCTCCCGTGACCTGGATGATTATGATTTTACCATGAAAAAAGAGATGGATGTCAAAGGGCATGCCGTGTGGCTGATCGAGTCCATTCCCAGAAGCAAGGCGGTAATCAAAGAAACCGGCTATACCAAATCCGTGCTTTTCGTGCGTCAGGACAACTACTTCGTCATCAGGGCGGTACACTGGGTTAAAGACGGCGGTTACCTCAAATATGTGGACGTCAAAACCCTCAAACAGATTGACGGTATCTGGATCGGAACGGAAATGCACATTACCAAGAAAAAAGGCAAGAAGATAGCTCACAAGACCGAACTATCTTGGAAGAATGTGCGTTTCAACCAGAATCTGGACGACGACCTGTTCTCAGTACGGCGGCTGGAAAAAGGGCTTTAAGAAAATGAAAGATGGAATCCGACATTCGATGTTGGGTGTTCGCCTGTCCACCGGCCTGTTATTAAAGACATGCCATACTGCGCTATGCTTTACCTTTATATTCGCAACCGTCTGTCTCCTGGTCTATACCCCGCTCCCCTCAGCCTCATTCGCCGCAGACGACATTAGTCTGGATGAGGCTCTGGAGGGTTTTGACGATGAGGTCGGCGAAGAACCGGACAACTCACTCGAAGACGTGATCGACGGTTTTGAAGATGAATCCGCAGCAGATGAAACCGGTCCACCTCAAAATATCGAAACAGACGGCACACACACGCCGACAAGTTATCCGACATTTGCGCTGAGCGGGGCAGCCCGCATCAGGGCTTTTTACAACTATGCCAGGCATGCCCCCGAAGCCGGGGAAACCGATTGGCGCGGATTTTCCAGCCTGCGCGGAGATCTTCTGCTGGAGGCGGATTCAAAACTCGGGAATGCCTGGCAGGCCAAATTCACACTGTGGGGTTATTACGACCCGATTTACGATATCCAGGGTTGGGATGAGTATACTGAAGATGTCACCGACACCCACATCAAGAATCTGGAACTTCGGGACACCTATATCCAGGGAAGGCTCCTGCCGTACCTGGATATCAAGGTGGGCCGCCAGATCGTCGTATGGGGAAAATCCGACAATCTGCGGGTGTGTGATGTTCTCAACCCCCTCTATCTGAGGGAAGTCGGCATGACGGACATCCGGGATCTGCGTCTGCCTGTCACCATGGTGCGCCTGGATTATTACTGGTCGAACTGGGGTGTCAGCGGTATGGCCATACCCGAAATCCGTTTTAACGAACTGCCGGTTTACGGTGGCGATTTCTATTTTCAGGACGAACCCCTTCCGGATGAGGAGATTCCGGACAGCGGCATCGAAAATATGGAATATGCCTTTTCCGTCAACGGTATATTCAGCGGATGGGACATTTCCCTATATTTCGCCGACATCTACGATGACGCACCCTACCTTTCCCTGGAATCGCTGGATCTGATATCGCCCGGCCCGCCGCCCGTATTCCAAGCCGACCTGGCCCTGAAGCATGCGCGTCTGAAAATGTACGGCGCAGCCTGGAACCTGGCGATTGGAAACTGGCTGATAAAAGCCGAGGGGGCCCATTTTCAAGGTCTGAAATATTTCAATACGCCGGATCAAACCTATGCCCGCACGGATGTCCTGGCAGGCATCGAGTATTCCGGATTCCACGAGATCTCCATCAGTTTCGAAGCCCTGAACCGGCACCTGCACAATTACGACGAAGCCCTGGAAGCGTCGCCCACTGCGATCAAGCAAAACGAAACCCAGTACACGGCGAGGCTGACCAAAGACTGGATGAACGAAACCCTGACCTTGCTCCTTCTGGCCTCGGCCTACGGCGTTGATTTTCTGTCCGGGTCCTTTGAGCGGTTTGTGCTGGAATATGACATAACCGATGCATGGACCCTGATCGGCGGACTGGTATTATATCAATCTGGAGACAAGCCGGAATTCAAGAATATCGGCAACAACGACAGAATTTTTGCCGAGGTAAAATATAGCTTTTAACCTTGGCATGAATTTTCAAGTTGATTATAGCCCATCTCTTGAACATACCTATTCGGGTCATCGCCGCTACCCATCGAAACCTTGAAGAGATGATCAAGGCTGAGCGATTCCGGGAGGATCTCTGGTTCCGGTTGAATGTCTTTCCTATTGATATCCCCTCACTTAGAAAAAGAAAAGAAGACATAACTACATTGGTTCATCACTTTTTAGAGAAATAAACCATGGACCTAAAGTTACCCAACATCCCTAAGCTGGCACATGGTGCCATGGACCGACTAACAGCCTATGATTGGCCCGGCAATGTGCGTGAAAACATAATCGAACGTGCCCTAATACTGGATAGAGCCGGACCCTTTGATTTCGGTAATGTGTTAACAAATCAACCAGACCATATTGTTATTGATGGACCTGGCGAGGATGAACTTTTCCCCAACCTGGTCGAAGTAATGTCAAGGCATATTCGACAGGCATTAGAAAAAGCCAACGGTAGGGTTCACGGCCCCAAAGGGGTTGCCGAACTGCTGGCGATAAACCCAAGCACATTAAGGAGCCGGATGAAAAAACTTGGAATTAAATCTCCGATTGACATATTTTCATACAGGCTGACCTGACATCTCGATCAGTGTAAACGAAGAAATTCCAGAAGGCCCCATAATAATACCAGTCAAAATATCCCCCATGCTTTTTCAAAGATTTGAAACGGTAATATCAATATTGCTGGGATCGGGGCCGAGATAGATTACAGCAAATTCGGTGAATACTGCCAAGTTTGGACTTTATGATTGAGTCTTCGGATTATCTAATGCCGGTAATATGACCAAATCTTTACAAGACTAACACCTTCCTTGATGGAAGACTCCTTTATGTAGTTATGAAAGGAGATTATTCTCAGATAAGGAATTTGAGATAGGGATCAAATTGATGGGATATCACAACATTTATTAAAGCTGTGATGAATTGAGAATATGTGCAAAATCGTGAAAATCCAGATATGTAGATGAAATCCCAAAAATTTTAATTCTCCAAAAACCTGTGTTTTCTTGCCAGTACCTTCAATTTCCATAATGTTGTGTTATCGAAAAAATATCCAAGCTTGGTTCTGGTTTGCACTCTTCTACATATCAGCGGCTGTCAACCTCAATAAAACAAAAAACCCCACCTCTCAAAATAAGAAATGGGGTCTTAAATGTTAAGTCATATTGCCCTCGGTTAAGGGTTATTATTTTCAGTTAACACCCTACAATAAAATCTCTCTCTCAGTCAAGGATTTACAAAGTTCACAGCTTGTAAGGGCATGAATAGAAAAGAAAAGCCCTTGTAAATTTCTCTACAAGGGCTTTTTTGTTTGTTGGTTATCTTATTAAGCTGCCTTTTTAAACTTCAACCCGATATGATCTTGTACTCTAAAAGGAATCGGATCGTTTTTATAAGCATCTAATTCTTTGTTGACAATAAAGTGATTACTATTATAAACTATTTGTAAGGTTTCTGAAGGACCATTAATCACTATTTTTGGAGAAACAAAAAGGCCACGAAGGCCTCAGGACTCAAAGGTGCTGGGCATTTCGTGGCCTTTTTGTTTATGAAACATGAAAACCAACCCACAATCTCCCCATTAGAGAAAAAAGGTTACTATGAGGAGGAATATTAAATGACAGCTGAAGATATCTTATCAAATGAGGATTTTAAAAAATGCGTCGACTTTCATGGCCATATATGCCCCGGTCTGGCCATAGGTTACAGGGCTTCCATGGCAGCGCTTGACTGGTTAAAGGAAGACCGGGCAGTGGATGAGGAAATGGTTGCCTATGTGGAAACAGATGCCTGCGGCACTGATGCAGTTCAGGTGTTGACAGGATGTACTTTTGGCAAGGGCAATCTTATCCAAAAACATCACGGGAAGCACGTTTACACCCTTGTGAGCAGAAAATCAGGAGAAGGGATTCGTGTGGCACTGAAAGCCGGTGCCCTTGAACTCTCTGAAAGGCATCAAGAACTTGTTCAAAAACTGACCGGTGGTGAGGCAACTCCGGAAGATCTGAAGGAATTTTGGGCGCTTCATCACCAAAAATCCCACGACATTTTAGTGAAACCCCTAAAAGATCTTTTTTCAATCAAGACGTCTCATATCGCAGTACCGCCAAAAGCCATGATAGAGCCCTCAAGGCTCTGCGAGTGTTGTGGCGAGCCTACAATGGTGTCAAAATTGATTGAAACAGATGGGCGCTCTATGTGTAGGGAGTGTTCAGATCATGACTATCGGCCTGTTTCAGAATAGTTTTGTAAATTTAATGGAATTCCGGTTATGAAGGCAGATTGAAAAACTGGCACTATAACCATATATAAAAACCATGGAGGCTCTCCCAGGTCTGTAGATCAAGAATGATGGTTTATTCTATAACTCAGGAGAAAGGGAGCGTTATGAAAATGACGAAAAGATTACTATGCAAAGTTTTCCTACTATTTGTAATTATGGTCGCACTTATGGGAACAACTGGTCATGCTGACCGGACCAGGATCAAGGAGGTCCGCATCGCCGACAGCAAGGGCGAT
>Ga0222639_1001094_pt1 | contig 11679 bp, 9 predicted proteins | sample AntAcemetagen185_FD_179863 | JGI IMG/M metagenome (GOLD analysis project Ga0222639, IMG submission 179863) | Saline water microbial communities from Ace Lake, Antarctica - #185 | ecosystem: Environmental > Aquatic > Non-marine Saline and Alkaline > Saline | place: Antarctica: Ace Lake | collected...
AGGTTGTTTCCCAAAGGGATTAGGCCCTGATAACTTGGAAACCCGGCCAGCACAAGTTGGTAAAGGTCCTGGGTTTTTCCATTGGAAAATATGCCGGTAATAGTACCATCTTCACCTACAGAAAGACTCGTAACGCTACCGGTAGAATAGCCGTCCTGGCTCTGGAAAGTAACGCCGGAACTGCCGGCAAATTGGGTAAGGTCATTTTTGGCAATCCCATTGCTTTCATCGTAAACGTCCCAATTTATGGACTGGGTAGCTGAGGCCCCGGTCGTTAAATTGTTAAGGGTTATCTCGATATCAGCCGAAGGAGCTGTCAATTTTCCATCAGCGCCGAATGTCAGCGTGTTATCGCTAAACTCTACGGAACTCGTACCGCTTGCAATTGACGAAGGGAGTGAGCCTTCAACTGTCCACGTATTGACTGCACTCTTTGTAAACGTCAGGGTCAAGGGGATTACGTTGCCCAAAGAATCATAAACCGTTATCGTATTGGTAAATGTACCGGATGCAGCAGTCGCGGAATCAAGGTTCATCGTCATCCGCATCTCCGCAGTAGATTTGGGGTCATAACTTAATGATGATATATCTATATCGGTGGGTGACCCGGAAGGCGTGCCTGAGGCGATTGCAAGCCCCTGAACCTTATAACCATCCTCATTAACCAGGGTCCCGTCCTTATCAAAGACAAATGCTCCGGCTCTCGTATAGAATTCCCCCCCGTTTGCATCCTTAACAACGAATAGACCGGCGCCGATAATGGCAAGATCAGTCGAGTTGGAGGTGTACTCCATGGCGCCCTGTGCCCATGATTTGTTCATACCCCAGACCTTGACACCCCCATCTCCCATGGATTCACCCAAGATAGTCGAGAATGTTATACTTCCAGACTTATAGCCGATAGTATTAACATTGGCAATGTTAGCGCCTATGACTCCGAGCGCTTCTGAATTCGCCTGTATCCCTTGCACCCCTGAGTATAATGAGCTAATCATTTCAAAACCCTCCTTTTATCATATAATTTAAACTCGATACGTTTTTTTAATCTTAAGATGCCTAAGTTGATGAATCATCACCATCCGGATCGTTACTTTCTGTAACTTCAATAACATCATTCATTGATATTTCGATATCCCCTGCCAACAGGTAGGCATTACCGTCCTTAAAGGTTACGCCAGTCACCTTGACTGTCATATAGGTCGAAGCCTCGATTGTCTCGCCGTTTTCATCTCTAGCCGATACTTCATAGGTATATGTTCCATCAGAGACGGTCTCACCATTATCATTGGTGCCGTCCCATTCAATGGACTGTTCTCCGTCACTCAATGAGCCACAGTTAATGGTCTTAATAAGATTATCTGAAGAATCATAGATGAAAACATTGACCTCTGCCGCATCCCCTGCCAAGTCAAATTGTACTTGATCAGACGTTCCATCCTCTACACTAATTGAATTACCTGAGGCCTTTACCGTGCTGCCGATGAAATTAACGGCCTGAGCGTTGTTCATGGATGTCTGGTATAGCAGCAAATAATCAAGACTCTTGTTCATATTGGTAAGTTGTTCTAAGGAACTGAACTGAGCAAGCTGTGCTGTGAAGTCCGCACTGTCCATGGGATTGAGCGGATCTTGATTATTTAGCTGTGCGACGAGCAATTTTAGAAAGTCCTCCTTTCCGAGAGTTGTTTTATCCGGCACATACGATTGGCTGCCGCTCTGTGTTGCCGTGCTTATCGTCTCAGTAGTAGACATCTTGTTTTATCTCCATTTTTTACATTCATTCCAGATAGTTAGGGACAGAATCATCATTCTAAATCATTCACCGGAAGCCGGCTGCCCCTTTTTAGGCAAAGAAATCAACGGCGCTTTTCTGTTGCCATTTCTTCATTGGGTTATCTACTTCCTCAGGTTCTTCACCCTTTCCGCCGTATCCATTCTCCGTATCCCCGGATTTTGGTCTCATCTTTCCAGACGCATATCTGCCATCTCCCGTCCCGTTCTGATCCGAATCCCGGGCGACTGAAACGTCAAACTTCTCAATCTCCAACCCTTGATTCTGAAAATTAGCCTTGAGCTGAGCGAGGTTACTCTCGATCATATCCTTTACTAGAGGGTTCTCTGCCAGGATCCTGACCGTTACATGATGATTTTCAGTTAAAATCTGCATCTTGAGATGCCCTAAAGATTCCGGCTTGAGATCAATCTTAAATTCCGATCGACCGCTTTGCAGATTAAATGCGGCCTTGTTCACGATCTGCTTTAAGGTGTCTGCCTGAGATGATTTTGTGAATGTCTGTGGTTCTTTGGATTGAGAAATCACCCCGGCCCCTTTATCGGGAGTAGAAAAATTTCTCGAAGACAAATTCGAATTTTCACCGCTGCCAGGTTCCGTCTTTTCAACCTTTTTGTGGATTAAGCCCCCCTCCGAAACCTTTACTTTTACGGTCTCGGATCCGGCATCCTTGAGATCAATGCCCAATCTTGGACTGGAGCCTTTGGTTCCCAGCTCTTTCTGTACAGACTCTTCAGCGGAACCTTTCATGGACCCCATCCCAAATTTCTGAGCCGCCGGCTCTTTATCCTGTACGCCCCTGTTAATCCGGCCCGATTCTTCCCCCAAATCCGTTAAAGGATTGCCTGACTTCTCAAGGCCCCGGGGGGTTGCCGCCGCTTCCGATGTCTCTTTTCCCTTCGTTTCAGGGGTTACCGACATGGCACGTAAGAGACCATCCGTCTTCTCTGACTTCTCAACAACGCGGGGGGTTGCCGCCCCTTCCGATGTCCCTTTTCCCTTCGTTTCAGGGGTTACCGACATGGCACGTAAGAGACCATCCGTCTTCTCTGACTTCTCAACAACGCGGGGGGTTGCCGCCCCTTCTTTCTCGGTCTTAGATTCTCCCTGTTTCCGCTCCAGCCCTAATTCTGTCGGAACTGTTTTTAGGGCATTGGCCTTATCCGGCTCAATTGAGCGCTTTTGATCGGTCTGATTAAGACTTGGCGCTCCTTTGTTTATCACTTTCAATTTGGTTAGCGATCCTCTATCAGATCCCGGCAATTTCTTCCCTTCAACAACACGCTCGTTTCCCGATCCCTCGCCTGTTTTTCCATCTAAAACCAGAAAAGGGCCGGAAGTCTTTCCCGCCTTGGCCAATCCCTCATTCGCGTCTTCCTTGATGTCCTCAGATTCAGTCTCTCCATTCGCGTCTTTTTTCAGGTCCTCTGATTCAGCCTCCCCGTTCTCACTCTTCTTCCGTTCAACTCTTGATTCATCGGCAGACCCCGGATGAGACTGCTGCTCATTTGCCACTTCCGCTAAGGTGGAAGAAAAATCGTTTTCCTCCTGGCCCTGTTCTTGGCCCTCTTCAATCAGTCCCTTGCTGTGGCCCAGCTTCTTGGAAGGGATCGCATTTTGATTGTCTATAATTAGAAGATTCGTTTGCATGGTTCAATTCCCATTGCTATTTCAGTTGTCATTAAACCGCTGGTGAGACCTTTTTGCAACCTGCATGCCAAATCGATTGACAATAAAAAGCGTCGAGCAGGAGCCATCCTATTCGACGCTTTTTATTAGACATAATTATTTGAAATAAAAGAGATAATTAAATCATACCGTTCTTCATTTTTCCTCAGCAAACAACACTCATCATGCGAATCAACAGATAAAACAAAGGGCGAAAGAGTAACCAATCGGCAATAGTTTCCCTTTAGAGGGGAAATTTTTCCCTGATGGTGTTTCTTGCAGATTCTTCCCGTCTGCTGACCCACAGCAACCGGGCTTGACATAAAGGCCCTGCGTTTCTATAGTCCTGTTTATTTTTTTGCTCACAATCAGGTATTTCTGAAGCGGACTGTAAATGAGTGCGATTATGATCTTTTGAACAGGCAGTCGAAAAACGGAGAGGGAAAGATGAAACCACCACAGTTCGATCCGCGTAAAAAAGTGACACATGACTCCATAAAAGCAACACACAAAAAATGCGTTACGCAGGAACTGGACAATTCCGGAGACGCGTTAAAACATGGGCACTTAGACCATCTCAAGGATATCGCCCATGGACTGGACGGCGTTGTTATCGGGGCAGGGCCATCCCTGGGAAATGGCTTTGACACGCTTAAAGAGTGTAACGGCCGCGCCCTACTGTGCGCTGCCCTTCAAGCACTTCCCACGTTGTATACAGGTGGTGTCAAGCCTGATCTCGTCATGTTGATAGACCAGGAGGAGGCCCATCATCACATCTACGAGAAGATACCTTCCGAATGGCTCGCGAATATCCCATTGGTCTATCTCGTTTGCGCTCATAAAGGGGTTGTAGATCGATATCCCGGCACAAAAGTGCCGTGCTGGACAGATGGCGGTGTGGCTGCCACCCTTTTCCCTGAGGCATTTGCCATCAATCCGGAGGGGAACGTCGCTGTTGCGTTAACAAAGATACTTCATTTTTTCGGGTTAAACCGCATTTTCTTCGTGGGCCAGGATTTTGGATGGACCGATGACAAATCACACGCCGCCGGGCACCATGCGGCGGACGCAAATATCCATCACGAGACGTTTAACATCAAATTCGGAGAAGAGGAAATCTCCGGGAAAACAACGACACAATACGTCGCGGCCTGGCAGTCCCTGAGAGGGTATATCAGCCAAAACAAAATACCGGCCTTTAACCTTTACGGGGAAGGGCTCCCGATACTCGAAGCCGAAACAGTGGACCATGAATCGATGTTGACCTTGCTTTCCGATGCGGCAAATGAAAAAATCTCCGGTTTTTTGCGCCATCTCTCCGTCAGCAAACCAGTGGAGGGGTTCAGGTACAAACCCCAGAGAAAGGAACTGCTGCGTGACCTGCGCAAGGACATACAACGAATGGAGAAATATGGACTCTCTTTGCAGGGGAACCGAACCAGGATTTCTAATCTGATGCTGAAACTCCGGAATGATTTTCGCGGGGCTGCCCGTAAGAACAGTTACATAGTTGATTTAATGCTGGAAATGGAAGAAATCATTAAAGATGCAAATTATGACCGTGACGACATCAGAAAGGCCGACAGGATCGTAAAGGAAGCTGGAAAACGGCTTGAATATTTTGACAAAATCGTAACCGGTCTGGGGGAGCAGTAGGACACAACCACCTGCCCCGGAAACAGCAAGGGCGGCTCGAATTCCGGCCGCCCCTGCTCCTCCAAAAACCAAAACACCTGTTCTTAAAAAGTGCTCATCAATTTGTTAACCATTTCAAATGAAATCGCGCGATAGAGATTTTTTCATACGGGTGTCTCTCACCATTCTCATAAAGGACAAAAATGGTCCCATCCGCTGAAACCGCCATCGAAGAATATGCCGCAGGTCCCTCATGGATGACTTTTGACACCGGCCAGGTTCTGCCACTGTCGAGACTCAAACGAACAGTGAGGTTTTTCCTTTCATCACTGGCCGGGTTGCTAAAGAGAATCAAGTCCTTTCCTGCTGACAGTTTCTTTGGAAAACCTGCCATACCGGCGTTGCAGCCGCCACCTGTGGGTTCAATCAGCGTATGGTCCACCGCAAAATCCTCAAAAGTCTCTCCCCCATCATAACTCCGGGCAATACGGCGCTTTCCGTCTAAAAAATAGGCCCGCGAATTGAAATAAATCGTTCCGTCAGACAACTCCGCGAGACACCCTTCACCGGTTCCCACCTGCACCGGCCCACCGGTTTGCCAGGTTTTGCCGTGGTCATCACTGTAAAGGGTGCAGTTATAGTGATGATTCTGAAGGGTATGGAGTTCTTCGCCCGGTTTGTGTTGAAATCGAGCGGGCACCAGAAGTCGTCCATAATGAGGGCCGAAACACAGGACAACACCGGGCGAGGACCCATGGCTGTGTCCGCGGCACCCAGCATCATCAGGATGAATGATCATCCTTTCATGTACCCAGGTTTTCCCCTCGTCTCTGCTGACGGCCATGAAGTCTCCGCTTTCAACAGGGCTATTTTCTATTCGAACATCGGCATAATCAACACGGGGGTTTCTGCTATAAGAAACCAGAGCCGTCCCATTGCCACTATCCAGACTTGCCGTTCCTATGGCAGCATCCCAACCCTCTTTGGCAAAGAGGTCCTTGATGGGTTCCCAATTCTGTCCGCCATCCGCGCTTCGGCGCATCACCAGATGGACCTCCTTGGCGCCATCAGCGGCTGTATCCATGCGTCGATTGGCGAAACATAACACTGCACCCTCGTTGGAAACACATATGGAAGGAATTCGATAATGGCTACGTCCCGTGGCAACAAAAAGATCTTTTTTCTCGATGATGGACCCTCCAAAGCATAAAAGTCTCGAGATTGTGATTAGCATGAAACACGTCATACCCACCAGCACAGCCGGGCGTTTAGCGATAGAATTATTTAATCGCCGGGGTCGGTACCACATGGATGTTAACCGTCGTTTTCATGTATGGCATCTTTAAATCCAAACGACTTTTTTTAAACTTGAATAGTTGGGTGAGATAGTAGGCTCGGGATTTATTGAAAATATGCGGGTACGCCTTTAAAAGGCCAATGAACTCTTTCAAAGTCGCGACCCTGAAAAAAAACTGACAGAATCCGACAGGCGTTAGCAAGGCCTTGAACTGCTCATGTCGGCTAAGCACGTGCTGCATGATCGCCTGCCTGAAGTCATCATGGGGCGGGTGTTTTGAAAGGTCTCCGACTGAATTGATGGCTCCCAGCACGGGATGGCTACCAAAGTTGTTGCCCCCATGGCGGCGATAGCAGCCATGAATGGTCGGAATGAGCAAGGAACCGCCCAGCAGGTTCGCGAAATTGGCAAGATAGTAGTCTACACAAATTTTGAAAATGGAATCATTATCGGGCAAGATGAGGTTTACCATGTCTGACCTGAATACGATAGAACTGGAGGTTGCCCATATCCAGAATCCACGCTGAAAGGTGGCTCTGGATATTAGTGTCAGCGCTCCCTTGGCCTGGTGGTCGGCATGGTCGCCGCTGATAACAGCGCCCTTGCCGTCAATCTGATACTGATTACTACTGGTGAATGCAACCGGATAACTGCCCAGATGATGCTCAACATGGGTCCGTAAAAAATCATCCAACAGTATATCATCGGAATCAAGCATCATAACAAATTCACCTGTCGATACCCTGAACCCTTCCATGAATGCCGACAGCTGGCCCCCGTTTGTCTTTCGTTCTATTACCCGGAATTGACCTGAAGGTATCTCCTCCTCTTCAATAAATCTCCATATGCGTTCCCGGGAGTCATCCGTAGACAGATCGTCCACAACAATGCACTCCCAATTATGATAAGACTGACGGACCACCGAGCAGAGCGTCTGAACGATAAATCGTGAATAATTATAATTGGGGATAATGATCGATACTTTGGGGAATGACAAGTCATCGTCCTCAAGCCTGCGGTCATTAAAAGGGGACGTGAATGGGGGAAGAATGGCGTACGGCATGTATCGCTCCTGCATTGCTAGGGAACTTTCATTACCCAGTTTGCATCGTCCATTTCTACGATTTTTGTCTGATGTCGAATATAATGGATTGGATCATCAACGGTAGTATCCTGTTCCACAGGCACAGCCTCTTCGGCACTGAACAGCGAGACATAGTCACCATGAAAACCGTCGCAGATACGTTTCAGGCTGCACCGGCCGCACACCGATCCATATTGATATCCACAATGTTCTTGGGCACGTATGATCGCACTATGGCGATATTCATCCACACGCGAAATGGTGGGATCTTGCAGATACCCACCCTGTTTCTGATAACGTAGGGAACGGTAATTAGCCTGACGCAGGGTAATGGTTTCCTGTAAATGGCCATCGCGGCGGCGTTGGGACGATTCACCCGACCAGGACCAGGATGCAAAATCCCACTCATGCAAATCATAGGGAAGTTGCTGAAAGTTGTAAAGATGTTTGCGATAATTCTCTGGAACCATGCATAGAGGGAAATAGCGTACATTAGCTTCGATACCACATTCATTTAGGATGTCCAATGCCGCAACAAGCGGCCCAGAAATTTCGCGGTAAGTCGGAACAATTCCGTTGGAGCGTCTTTTAGTCTGCTGGTCCTCGAACGGATTGAAAGCGATAAAATTGAGCACCCGAGCACCTGAGTCTATAGCCAACCTGGCGATGTTTTCAAGATGCTGCAAAACCGGTTTTGCAAGCACACAATTGAATCGGAAGGGAATCGAACAGGCCTTCAGGTTTTCCAAAGCCACCATCTGCCGATCATGCGCCCCAACAACACCGCTGAGCCGGTCATAGTCGCTGCCCAAACCATGAACACTGATCAACAGGTCCCTGAGCCCTGCATGCTTGAGAGATCGACACAATTCCCTGCCATCCAGTTCAAGGGCGTTGGTGATCAATGTTGGTTTAAGGCAAATATCTCTACAGTGCTCAAGTAGCGGAATGATGTCAGTGAAAAGTGTCGGTTCACCACCCTGAATGTCCACAGCGTTGTTGTAATATACCTTACGCAAGGTAGAGCAGATGCTCTTGGCCTTTTCAAGAGACATGAAGGGATGATCCGGATGATCTTTCATTTTGATTCGTTCGCGGAAATAGCAGAAGACACAGCGCAAATTACACGTCTGCCCCAACCAGACAACACCGCGACGAGTCAAGACCCGCTGTGTTGTTGCCAAGTAGTCTTTGCTATTATCGTGCATCGATTTTCTCGTTCAGTTTTATGATATAGCGTTGAATCGAACCTGAATGGTCATCCGACAGTCCGTCTAACGCCTTTTCCAGTTCGTTCCGTGCATCCTTCAGCATCCCCTTCTCAAAATACACTTGACCACGTTTATAGTGGATTCCAATGGCTTTTGGGGACGACCGTTCCAGATCCTCAAGCACCTGCAAACTGGCAGCGTAATCCCCTTTGTAACGCAGGATATCGCTCAAATTCAGTCGGATGTCGTCCCGTGTTGGGTCAAGTTTCAAAGCTTGGCAAAATGCCTGCTCACCCATTTCATACGCTTTAAAGGATGCGCATGCCCCTCCAATTTCCTGAAATTCCTCAACCGTCTGAGCAAGGGGGTATAGGATTCGTCGAAGGACCAGCGAGGGGTCGGCATAGGGAAAGCTGTCAATCTTATTTCGAAGGAAACGTGCCATGGAAATGACAAAATGGCGGACCTCGGAGTTGTCTCTCAGCCCGGATATCATTGCAGCGGCCTCATCGACGCACCCTGATGACAATAAGAATAGCATCTTCCTAAAAAGCAGCAAAGGGTGACCTTTCGCCAGCTTCAAAGCTTTTCCTAAAAAAGCGAGCGCCTTCCCGTAATCGCCGGAATATCCAGCCTCCAAAGCATGCTGGTAGGGTCTAAAATAGGCGTCTTTCGGCAGCAGAGGCTCAGTCGCACCAACCCAGTACGGCAGAGGAAAAGGCTTGTCACTCATACCAAAAGCGTAATCAAAGGCGTCAAAAAGAGAGTCTTTGGAGAAAGAGTTCATGAACCGAGCTATAGTCGATCTAAAGTCGTCTTCGCAGACGAGCATTTTCTCTAAAGAATGCTTGAAGTCGTCCTGATTCCCATGTTTAAAAACCAATCCCAATTTCGCATTCAAGGTTCTTCGCGCCATAAGACCGTTGTCAGGAACAAGACAGGGTTTGCCGTGTTCGAGTGCAAGCAGGTGGATTCCGGAAGAACCGTAGTGGGCATCGTAGGGTAGTGCGGCAAATTGGACGCTGGGATGGCTCAACAGCAGATCAAAAAGCCGGCCATCCACAAACCCGAAGTTCGCATGTAGTCTGCCTTGGGCAAAAAGGTCATCTATGGTAGTGTCGATGCGCGGATCGTTGGCAGCCGAAGGGACACGGGAACCAACAATGGCATAGCTAAGATCGGGAAAATCCCTGGCAAGGTCAAGCAGGGAAAGTGCGTTTTTCCGATCATCGAACTTACCGATGATCGGAAGCACATAGCCGCCTGTCTTATCAAGGAAACGCACGAGGGCCTCTGCTCCAAGAACGGGGCTATCCTCTATCCCGCGGGAGTCTGAAAATTGCCGATAGGGGTCAGGCAGATAGGCGAGGTATCGTTGCTCCGGGTCTTCATTGACAATCTGGAATTCGTCGACCGTGAAAAGTCGAGTGAAGGGTCCCCGGTTCTGAATGAGCCAACGCAGACGCCAGGAGTATATCTCGTCGAATCCTGTATATCTGCTGCGGTTTCCAAGCGTAACGATGCCGTATGTGGGCGTAGTAAATTGGTTATCCGCTACCTCGAACGTGTGATTGAAGATAAAGTCATCCGTGTTTATAAGCGCGGTGATACGCGGCTGAAGCCTCTTTTGGAGGGCATAAAGGACATCAATCTGTCCGGCAGTTCGATCTTCGTTAAACAGTTCACGCACGATAGTTGCATCATCAGTGGTCGAAAGGTTGTAGCCCAGCAACTCTTCCGCGTCCAGGAATTCTACGGCGGGGTTATCCCTGTGCCATTGGTGATAAACAGTGTTCCGCGGGCCGCAGAAGGTCACGCCGAGCCCCCTGGATTCCGCCCATAGGGTAAGATTGTGGGCGTAAATCAGGAAGTGCCCGACAGTGCGAACAACGTATATAAGCAACTCATCCTTCATATCGGCCGTCAAATATGCGGATTTCGCTCCAAATTCACAATCTGCCAACCCCTATACGTAAACGCCTTGTGCGTTAATGCATCGATAGGCTGCTTGAATATAGCCACCATCAGCAATGCGTAGTCCCGTTCTCCGGACTCACATTGAGCGTCGCAGGCTGCAATGTTGTCACGGATCTGTCTGAATATTTCATTGTTGGGATCAGCCTTTTCAAATTCACATCCCCGGATATAGTGGTCATTGAGGCCTTTGAAGACGATCTGCGGCAGATTGAGCCCAAAGGCTAGCTTTTCCAGTTCCCTCCGGGATACAGTGTAGACGTAGTTACCGCATCCTTCGTAGCTGTTTCTGTAACACTTAGCAAATCTTTCGCTCTTCTCTTGATAGTACTTTTGGAGCTTATTCAAGGAAGGATAGTAGTCGTTCGGCTCAATAAGAAAGACCGCGTGGCGGGCCACACGCAACATCTCATACAAAGCAAGATAGGGTCTGGGAAAGTGGTGGAAAGATTCTTTGCAAAAAACAAAATCATAGCTCCTGTCATCAAGGGTCAAATGTTCGGCATTTTCGACACTGTAGTCTTTGATATAACCGCGCTTTTTTGCTTCGCGTAGCAGATGTTCACTGATGTCCGTAGCCATGACATTCGAAAAACCCTTTTTGCGAATACGTATGGAGTCCAAACCCCATCGGCCATCACCAACTGTCAGCCAGGATGCGTCGGTTCTGTGGGTCAGACAGTCGATGCATTCATACATCCGTGCATGCCGCCAGTAATCGGCGGTTGTCTCGTCAAACCAACTCTGAGAGATGCGGATACGGTTCTCATCCAAAAGCTCGTTTTCCATATGGCTGGCGTGCCGCAGGTAGCTCTGTTCTATAAATTTCATGACTTGCTCCGGGAAATGATTTCTCGCATGTTTTCCATTGCACTGGTCTTAACATGAAACGGAGCATCATATTCAAGGCGCGCTATGGGAAGGGAACCATTGATTGGAAAAGAATCGTATGGCGACAACTCTCCGTCGCCGTGGGTCGCAAGGTAGTTGGGAGAGAGACCGTCACATAACTCAATTG
>Ga0222639_1001096_pt1 | contig 11667 bp, 7 predicted proteins | sample AntAcemetagen185_FD_179863 | JGI IMG/M metagenome (GOLD analysis project Ga0222639, IMG submission 179863) | Saline water microbial communities from Ace Lake, Antarctica - #185 | ecosystem: Environmental > Aquatic > Non-marine Saline and Alkaline > Saline | place: Antarctica: Ace Lake | collected...
CTAGACGATGGGCCCTATAAACTCTTTCGTCCTTATCCTTGCGTTTAACACCTTTCTCAATGCTTTTTGGCCCGCTATTTGCTCTTGGTCTTAGATATCCAGCTTATGGCCCTCCTTTTCTTAAAGAAGTCACCTTTTACAAACTTCAATACTTAAGCCCAGCAAATAAGGTAAATTCAAGTTTAATGATTTTTATACGAAAGTCAAGTAAAATGAGCACACAACTTACAAGGCTTAAGGGAGCGTAAGTCTCTGTGCGAATTTTATATTGGGTCCCGAGTTAAAGTCGGGACGGAGGATCTAATATATTCATTGACACATAATGTTTCCTTGTGTATTATCTTTAAGTAAACCTATGGCTACAAAAATCGCGATTGGCTACAGTCAAAATCTAGATTCATTCTCAGCTGGCACAGAAGCTACCAGGCTTGCCACCTACCAGCTTGGGAGACTAAAAACAGATCTTATTATTGCCTTTATATCTCCTATATATGAACAAGGCTTGGCCCTTAAAGGCATACGCTCAATTGCCGGTGACGCGCCAATGCTTGGGTCCTCAAGCATTGCCAGCATTACCTCCAAGGGCTCTTTTAAGGACTCTGTAACGATATGCGCTATAAGTTTTGACAACATAAGTTTTTCTATTGCGTTCCAAAAAGGCGTACGAAAAGACCCCAGGACAGTGGGTAGCTCTGTTGCAAGAAAGGCCCTGTCTAACGCAACTATTCAAAGACAGCTATATATGATGTTCTCGGATTCCTTTAGCGTAAACGCCTCAAACTCCCTGATTGGCGCGCATGAGATACTTGGCACTCTTTTTCCAGTAATAGGGGGAGGTTCAGCGAATAATTTTCAGCACAATAGGACATACCAGTATTTTAATTATAATCTATACGAAGATATTGCAATAGGCCTCTTATTATCTGGGAATTTCACAGCCGTTACAGGCAGTGCTCATGGATGGCAGCCTATTGGCACGCCTCATGACCTTACAAAGGCTAAGTTAAATATCATAAAAGAAATAGACAAAAAACCAGCTATCGCTCTATATCAAGACTACCTGGGCAAAAGTATAGATGAGCTTAAAAACGAGGGCATTGCCAGGCTAGGAGCGAGTTTTCCTCTGGGCATGAAATTAAAGGGGAAAGAGGCGTATCTCTTAAGGAGCCCCATTGATATAACTGAAGATGGCGGCCTGGTTTTAAACGCAAATGTCCTGGAATGCGAAGAAATAAACCTGATGATCGGAGATAGAGACTCAGCATTAAACGCAACGAAAAAGGCTGCTATGGAGGCGTTGAATGGCCTCAAAAATCTTGCCCCTAGCTTTGGCATGGTCTATAGTGATATATCCAGATTTCAGCTTTTCAGGAAAGACCCACAGATCGAGCTCGATACAATAAAAGATATTATCGGAGAAAACGTGCCATTGATCGGATGTTACACCTGCGGCGTGTATATGCCTATCCCAACGGCAGAATACACGCAACAATTTTACTTCCAAAACCAGGTATTATCTGTTACTCTATTCTCGGAGTAATCTATGACAAGCTATACCATAATCCTTCTTTTAGTTCTTCTGTTAATAACATTGTTTTCCTCTCTTTTCCAGCGCAATAAGCGTATCAGCGCAGAAGAAAAGAATAGAGGCCTGGGGGATATCGCTAGACAGCTTGATGACCAGGCAAAGATAATCATAAAGACAGACCTGGCCCTTAACAAGGTCCAGGAGGAGCTTGACAAGAAAATAACAGGCCTGTATACGCTGCATGAACTCGGGCAAAAGGTTAGTTCTACATTCAATATAGAGGACCTGTTCAGCCTGATAAATAAACCTCTTATATCTAAGCTAGGTTTCTCAAGGGCGCTGATCATGTTAAAAAACGAAAAGACTGGAGTCGTATCGATAAAGACCCAGGCTGGCTATACAGAATCTGATATAAAAAGAATAGAGAAAAATATAAATAAAGGCGATATATCTACTGCCCTATTCAAAAAATCCGGTTTTATACTGGTAAATAGTGACGCTGAAAAAGTACAGCACGAGGACGTCCTTACGGATATATTTAAGACAGAATCTTTCCTGACAGTGCCAATAACTGTAAAGGACGAGGCTGTTGGTTTTATACTTATGGGAAACATATCCAGTTATACTAAATTGACAGAGGGTGATGCTGAACTTTTGTCTATACTGGCGAGCCAGATAAGCACAGCCATCGAGAATAGTCAGCTTTATACAGAGCTCTTTAGGTCGCATCAGGACCTGGAGAGAAGGGTAAGAGAAAGGACTCAGGAGCTTGCGAGATTAAACGAAGAGCTAAAACGACTTAATAGGGCAAAATCCACATTTGTATCCGCAGTCTCGCATGAACTTCGAACACCACTGACATCCATAAAAGGTTACGCCTCTATCCTTATGGCTGGAAAACTGGGAGATGTCTCAGCGGCTCAAAAAGAACGTCTTGAAAAAATAGATAAGCACTCAAACAGCCTTACGCGTTTAATAAATAACCTCCTGGATATTGCCAGAATAGAATCAGGCAAGGTCCAAATGATCATCAAAGATATATCCATAAAAGAGGCGTTGGATTCTATTGTGGATATCATTACACCTCAGATAAAAGAAAAAAATATCTCCCTAAAAATCGACACAAAGATAAAAGTAGATAAAATAAAAGCAGACCCTGGTCAGCTGGAAAGGGTCTTTTTGAATCTACTGAGCAATGCCATAAAATTTACGCCGGAAAAAGGGAAGATTATCGTGCATATTGAACAAAAAAATGACTTTATAGAATTCGTAATAGAGGACAGCGGTATAGGCATACCAATACAGGATCTGGAAAAGGTCTTTGAAGAATTCTTCAGATCAGACAATGCGCAGCAGCAAGGAATCAAGGGAACAGGATTAGGGCTATCGCTTGTTAAAAAAATTGTAGAGGCGCACAAGGGCAAGATATGGGTAAAGAGTGATATAGGAAAAGGTACAAGATTTGGCTTTACCATACCAAGGTCTTAAACATTTGAAATAAAGGGGATAAATCTATGCCGAGAGAAAAAATAGTAATAGCAGACGATGATCCTGACATACTGGATGTATTAAAAATAACCCTTGAAGATGAGGGCTATGAAGTAATAGAGGCGCACGACGGCCAGGACGCGCTTGAGAAAATAAAAAAAACATCCCCCGATCTATTAATAACTGATTTCAAGATGCCAAAAATGGACGGGGATGAGGTCTGCAGGATCCTTAAGCAGGATATACTTGTCCAGCACATGCCGATTATAATGTTGACTGGCAAGGGAGAGGTCAGTGATAAGGTCCATGGTATAAAAGCAGGCGCTGATGACTACATGGTAAAACCCTTTGAGCCCGAGGAGTTAGTGGCAAGGGTTTCGATGGTACTGCGTAGAACTGCGCGCGATCTCGACGCCAATCCCTTGACCAGGCTACCAGGCAACGTCTCGATACTAAATGAAATACAAGCGCGCATTTCTGCCAAGGAACTATATGCTGTCTGTTATATTGATCTGGATAAATTTAAGATATACAATGATAAGTACGGCTTTGAAAAAGGGGATGAGGTCATAAAACGCACCGCAAGTATACTGATAAACTCTGTGCAGGAAAAGGGTACTCCTAAAGACTTCATAGGACACGTAGGCGGCGATGACTTTGTGGTAGTGACTGTGCCTGATAAAATGGCTGGGCTCTGTAAAAGCGTAATAACTAAATTCGATATAATGGTGCCGGAACTATATAATAAAAAAGATCTGGAAAAAGGTTATATCTCCGGGAAAGACAGATCAGGGAAGACAAAAAAAATACCTCTGATCTCAATATCTATTGGCGTGGTGAACAACAAGAATAGAAAGATAAAGCATGTAGGAGAAGTTGGAGAGATCGGCGCAGAATTAAAAAAATACGCCAAAAGCCTCAAGGGAAGCAACTACGTAACCGAACGCCGCAAACCCTAACATCTTAACTTTACACTCTTGCAATGCTCAAGTGTAAAGTTATTTCCATTTTGCAAATTTGGTGCGCGAGGCGAGACTCGAACTCGCATAGCCTTGCGGCCACAAGGCCCTCAACCTTGCGTGTCTGCCAATTCCACCACCCGCGCAACATAAACAAGCCTATTATATAGAACAGAGTGTCAAATATCAAGCATAATTGGCAAATTGGAGATAGCTTTCGTAACTCTTTATGATATGACTGGGATTTTAAGAATATAGTCTGTGAAGTTGTTTTTTAATATTTTCATCGCTCAAATATTCGTCAAGCGTTATGTTGGGGCGGTCTATAAAACCTTTGGGCGTAATCTCAATGATGCGGTTAGCCACAGTTTGAATCAGCTGATGGTCATGCGAAGTAAATAAAATAGTGCCGCCAAACCTCTCCAGGCCCTTATTTAAGGCCTCAATTGATTCTAAGTCTAAGTGATTGGTCGGATGGTCCATGATCAGCACATTGGGCTGGACAAGCATCATGCGGGATAGCATGCACCTGACCCGCTCGCCGCCAGATAAGACCCTGACCTGTTTAAAAGATTCGTCTCCGGAAAAAAGCATACGTCCTAAATATCCGCGCACAAAAACCTCTTCAGTATTATCCGAATACTGGCGAAGCCAATCGATAAGATTGCAGTCTATATCAAAATATTTAGAGTTATCCTTAGGATAATAAGCCTGGGTAATCGAGGCGCCCCATTTAAAATTACCGCCATCAGGCTTTATCTCTCCAGCCAGTATCTGAAATAAAACCGTCTTAGCAATATTATTGGGTCCGACAAAAGCTATTTTATCGCCTTTAGTAACAGTGATGGTAAAATTCTTAAATAAGACCTGTCCGTCAAGCGACTTAGATAAATGATCAACTTTCAAAATATTGTTTCCTGCCTCGCGCGCCTGTTCAAAATTTATATACGGGCTCTTTCTCGAAGAAGGCTTGATATCCTCAAGGGTAAGTTTTTCTAAAGTCTTCTTGCGGCTGGTCGCCTGCCTGGCCTTAGAGGCATTAGCGCTAAAACGGGCGATAAAACTTTTTAACTCTTCTCTTTTTTTCTCTACCTTTTTATTAGTTTGAATACGCTGTCTTAAAACTAACTGACTGGATTCTAACCAAAAAGTAAAATTGCCCGGATACAGCTGAATATTACCATAATCAATATCCGCAATATGCGTACAAACCTTGTCCAGAAAATGCCTGTCATGAGAAACTACAATAGCGATATTTTCAAAGTTACATAAAAATTCTTCAAGCCATTTACAATTTTCAATATCCAGATGGTTGGTAGGCTCGTCGAGTAATAAGATGTCAGGATTACCGAACAATGCCTGGGCCAAGAGAATGCGCACCTTCTGCCCTTCTTCCAGCTGCTTCATCTCGAGGCCATGGAATTCTTCTGAAATACCTAGATTACTTAGCAATTTAGCTGCATCGGATTCAGCGTTCCATCCATCCAGCTTAGCAAACTCTACCTCAAGTTCAGAGAGATGTATTCCATCTTTATCAGAAAAGTTCTTTTTAGCGCAGAGTATGTCTTTTTCCATCATGATATCATAGAGTCTTTTATGCCCCATAATGACAGTGGTCAAAGCCGTGTACTCATCGAAAGCAAATTGATCCTGTTTTAAGACTGCGATACGTTCATCGGGAGACACTACAACCTCTCCTGCGGTAGAGTCGATTTCGCCTGAAAGAATCTTTAAAAACGTGGATTTTCCTGAACCGTTAGCTCCTATCAGCCCGTAACAATTCCCTGGAGAAAAGACTATATTTACATTAGAAAAAAGTTTTTGCGCGCCATAGCGCAATGATATTCCGTTAGATGAGATCATATTTTAAAATCCTTTAATATTTGTAGATAAAAAAGCTCTGACAAAGATCACTCGTCAGGGCTTATATTGCCTCTTTCTCTCTTAACACAAGCAAGCCTATTATATATAGGTTGTGTTCAAACATCAAGCATAATTGGCAAATCAGAGATAAAGTCCAGGCTAAAATTGTCCAATTTGTCAATGTTCCGCCCAGTGGAAGCCTTTCTTTTATTCATCAAAAATACAGGTATTAGTCTTTCCCTATGATAGCCATGGCAACTTTTATACCGTCAGCGCCGCTTGATATTATCCCTCCGGAATGACCACTACCTTCTCCTGCTACATAAAGATTTTCAAAACCTGCACAGACATAATTCTCTCTCCGTAGAACCTGGATCGGAGATGAACTCTTGCTATCAAGCCCCATAATAGTACCTGCCTCAAATCCTTTTATTTTTCTACTAAAATCTTTAAGCCCTTCCCTGATCGAACCGCTTACTTCAGAAGGTAACAAATCCCATAAAGCCGCTGGCTTTAGCCCCAAAGGATAGCTCGATTCAACAATGCCTGACCTCTCTTCTCTGTTAATAAAATCCTTAATGCTGCAGAATGGGGACTTAAAACCATCTGAGTATTCATAAAATCGACCCTCAAGGTCTGCCAGCCAGTCAAGGGCTTCCAGGGGCGATGTCTGTCTGCCATTTAACCTATTCAGATCGACTCCTGCTACACAGGCTGCATTTGCAAATTTTCCATCTCTACTGTACAGACTCATCCCATTTACAATATTTGCATTCTTATATGCAGATGCAGGAATAATACTTCCTCCGGGACACATGCAAAATGTATAGACCGGGATATTGCCATTTCCCTTTGATGCAAGGCGATATTCAGCAGCCTTAACTCCCGGTAAACTTTTTTGCCCCCACTGCGCGTTATTAATAATCTCCTGAAGGTGCTCCACCCTGCATCCTATAGCAAAATTTTTTGTGCGGAACGTTACTCTTCTTTTAATCAACATCCGGTATGTCTCATAAGCAGAATGGCCCGGTGCAATAATAAACTCATCTGCTTCGATTTCCCCTGAAGTTGTTATAGCCTCACGCACTGTTTGATTGTCAATTTTAAGATCTTCCAGCAACGTTTCAAAAAGTATTCTTCCGCCGATATTCAGGAAGTCCTCTCTTAATCTTGTTACGATCTTGCTAAGATTATCACTGCCAAGATGAGGATGCGCCATGTATCCTATCTCCTCTGGGGCACCGGCATTAATATAAGCAGATAATATAAACTTCCTTTCTTGTGATATATGCTTGGATCTTGAAGTGAGTTTTCCATCAGAGAAAGTACCTGCGCCACCCTCGCCAAAAGCATAATTGCTAACAGAGTTAAATAGTCCTGTCTTCTCAAACTCCCTTATCCCTTCGGCCCTCTTTTTAACGTCTGAGCCTCTTTCAATCAAAGTTGTATTAAATCCTGCTTTTTGAAGCACGAAGGCACAAAAGAATCCAGCCGGACCGCTTCCGACAACAGCCACCTTCTCTGTCCTTTTACGATACGGGATACTTAAACACAGTGATGTAGAGGGAATTGCTCCTTTGATCTCTTTTGATGAGACTGAAACCAGAACCTGCCAACAGATATCAGCTTTCTTTCTCGCATCAAGGCTCTTTCTTTCGATCTGACATGAAAACTCTTTTATCTTTAGTTTTTTTTCGATCTTTTTTCTAAGCTGCTCCTCTGTGTAATCAGTAGGAAGCTTTAATGAAATTTCTCTGTGTCCCATTTTAATGTGATTTTTCCTTTGCGCTTAATTAGTGGATAAAGGGGCATTTCGTCAAACTTTTATATTGATGCTTTACCATGACTATATTTTACCAAAAATACAGTGACAAAGAGAGATAATTCTTCTCAAGGATTCAAGAATTTCCATTTAATCGATCTTAACTAGCAGAGAGTCGTAGTCACTTAAAGACATAAAAAGAACCCTGACTAGCATCGCTAATCAGGGTTCCTGCTATCTCTCCATCTGGAATTTGAGAGATTAGTGTGGCTGCGCTAAGCTGTGAAATCTACAAATCTATCTCTTAACGCAAACAAGCCTATTATATAGAACAGAGTGTTAAATATCAAGTATAATTGGTAAATAAGAGATAGATTTCGCAACTCTTTAAGGGCAAAAACAAAAACCAATGAGACAAGGAAAAGGGAAAAACAAAATATGTGGCAGAGGTAAAGGAACTAGGCGCAGATTTAAAACACTATGTAAAGAGCCTTAAAGACAGTAACTATATTAAAGAACACGGAAAAACTTAGTTAAGTGATTTCAACCCTTTCGCAGCATCGTCGTGATTGGGGTCCAATCGCAGGGCTTTTTCAAAAGATTCCCGGGCTTTTTGAATCATTCCCTTGCCCTTGTACGCTTTTCCTAAATTACCATAAATAGGCGCTTTATTAGGGTTAAGGTTTCTCGCCTTTTTGTAAAACCTTATGGCAGAATCATATTGCCCTGACTCTAAATAGATATTCCCTATATTATTATATGTCAATGAGTAAGCAGGGTTTAATTCTAGAGCCTTGGTATATGCTTCCATGGCTTTTTTAGCATCGCCTTTCAGTTTATAGATAATACCTATATTATTATAGGCTACGTAATCTTTTGGATTTAATTCTATGGCTTTTTTGAATTCTTCTAGAGCCATATCATACATATGTTTTTCGGCATAAATGCCACCAAGACCGCTGCGAGCACTGGCATTATCCGGCATAAGTTCCGATGCTTCTTTGTACTTCTCCATTGCCTCATCATATGAACCTGATGTAGCCAATACAGTCCCCAGATTAATCCTTGCTTTTGTGTTATTCGGGGAATATCTAAGCACTTCCGTATATAGCCTGATTGGGTCAGCCCAGATATCAGCCCTTTTAAACGTCAAAATTCCATAAAATATCACTGAAGAAAAGATAATAAAAGCGGCCAGAAGTGAGCAGAACTTTGATCTTTGCTTTAAATCATACAGATATATAGCAAGTAATGTAAAAAATCCTATCGACGGGATATAGAGCCATGACTCGCTCATAAAATAATTAAGGGGAAATATATTAGACTGAGGAAATAACGTCACGAAGAACCAGCTTATAGCAAAAAATTTCAACCTCGATGTGCGTAAAAGAAAATAAACAAAAATCCCTATGGCGATCAAGCCCACTACGGATAAAAAAACCTCGTCCTGTATAAAAGAATTAGCCGGATTTATGTTCCATTCCATATGTAACCCAACAGGAAAAAACAATAATCTTAGATAAATCATAAAAACCTTGCTTGTAGTAAGTAGCCTATTGTAGAGAGGGATTTGACCTGTCGTCGTTTCTAACAACTTGCCTCCCGTAAAATCCAAAACCGTAGACCTGAGTAACGCGTAAATGCCTATCACAAGAAAAAATATCCATATTAAACTTGGGGGTTTTTTCCCGGCATGATTTACGTCTTTAGGAAAACAGAATACATATAATAAAAGAACGAAAGGAAATATTATTGCCATTTCTTTTGTCAGCAACGCAGATATAAAACTTAGCACAGAAAATATATACAGTAAAATTTTAAATCTATTGATCTTGGATTGTTTATACAGAATATATAAGGACAAAGCTGCGAGTAAAAATAAAGTTGAAAGAATATCGGCTCTGGCCGCGACATAATTTACCAAGATAGATAATACCGTATGGACACAAAATAAAATCGCAGTTACCGCGGCAATATACTGCTTTTTGGAAATCAAGTATATCAAAAAATATACCATTACAGAATTAAGTATATGGATCAAAACGCTCACCAGATGATATCCGAACGGATTTAGTTCCCATAAACGATAATCTAACATAAACGAAAGAGACTGCATCGGCCTGTAAAAATTGCTATATATCCCGCTTCCGTGAAATAGATGCGTAGTAAATATATCTCTGATATAGGAGAAATTTTTTATATAAGGATTGTCTATTATAAGGGCTTTGTCGTCAAACAGGAAAACACCTTTTGTAAATGATTGACTATAAACCGCTAATCCAAGTATAAATATAACTATTACTATCAGCCAATGAGGGAATATCTTAATATAAGTATCGACGTGTCTCCTGTCTTTTTTCATATAAAATCCTTTTACGCTTTACGGTAAAATTTGACCTATTTGATTATAAATGCTATAGTTATATATGTCTATTTAACATTAATAGTACAAACTTATTTCTCCAAACAGTGTATCTTAAAAAAATGATAAAATCTACCGAAAAAGAGCTTCAGGAAAACAAGACAAGAAGAGATTGTATATTGTGCGGCTCTAATAACTACATTTATTTTATAAAGATACCGGAGTTTGGGGTGTTAAAGTGCATGGGCTGCGGATTGATCCAATCCCAGCTGTACGGATATGTCCATTGCCTGAAAGACGGGTATAAAAGCATAAATTTGGTGGCTTATGAAAAATACTTTAAGAAAATGAGAGAAAAAAGCTATAAAAGATGCATAAAAACTCTGCGAGGATATTTCCCTAATAAAGGAAAAATATTAGACATAGGCTGTGCAACTGGATGGTTTTTAAAGGATATGCAATCCAAGGGGTGGGACATATGCGGCATCGAACCTTCTAGAACAATGATCAAATACGCAAAGGATAAATTGGGTTTGGATATAATTAATACCGATCTAGAAAATCTGAATCTACCTAAGAGCTGCTTTGATGTTGTAACGATGTGGGATGTTCTGGAACATATCCCAAGGCCAGATATACAGTTATCAAAAACAAAAAAAATGCTTAAAAAAAACGGCCTCCTTATAATAAAGGTTCCTGATATAGAAGGCATCATACCTCAAATAGCGATATTGTTATATAAAACAACTCTGGGAAATTTTAGATTACCTGTAAGGATATTGTTTAATACCTATGAAGAATATCCGCATCTTTTCTATTTTTCAAAAACAACGTTATTCGACCTTATCAAAAAAGCGGGTTTTGAGATAATCAAAATAAATCATGAATGCGCTATAGAAACAGATGGGCTGATAGACAAAAAACCTCTGTTCAAATCTAAATTCCTGAAGAATGAAGTGATAATCTCAATAATAACAGAGGCGATAAAATCACTAAACAAGATATCCGAGATATTTAATAAAAAAGATTCTATTACTATTTATTGTAGGAAGATATAGCGGGGGTTAATAACTAAGGTTTAAAAGTGTAAGTTAGTTGCTATCAGGAAAGTCCGTCTCGTCGCTTTCTGGAACTAAAGTAGACTGCGAGTCTATTGATTCCTTCATCGCCTCCAGGTCTTCCTTCGTAAGAATACTTATGAAATTTGCTGATATCTCTTCGCCTTCCTGATTAAAGATAACACTGAGTATGTCTCCTATTTTTATATCATTAAAGCTCATGACCGTTGCCTTTTTCAAAACAGGTACGTTTTTAGTCTTAATTTTTATCTTCAATGTCTCGTTAAAAATATCATCCCTTATCTCTATCCATGAAGTAGCATCATCTTCCCGCCCAATATCCAAAACCTTTCCTATGGAATGTCCTATTATTGGTATACTGGGAAGCTCGATAGCAACATTAACCGCCGGTGTCAGTGTCATTGCCTGCAGTGGTGCGCTCTGCATAGGATAGATATGTCTTGGTGTCGACATCCGTGAAGGCCCAGTGTTCAATACCGGAGCTGCAATATGGGGGGAAATTGTAGAAGAAATCCCTGCGGCCGGCAAAGGAATAACAGGGGGAAGCATAGGCTTTGCAGACTGTGACTGCTGAGAAGATTGCTGACGCTGGACTTCACTTAACTGAGATTGCATCCTTTCTGCTT
>Ga0222639_1001099_pt1 | contig 11653 bp, 15 predicted proteins | sample AntAcemetagen185_FD_179863 | JGI IMG/M metagenome (GOLD analysis project Ga0222639, IMG submission 179863) | Saline water microbial communities from Ace Lake, Antarctica - #185 | ecosystem: Environmental > Aquatic > Non-marine Saline and Alkaline > Saline | place: Antarctica: Ace Lake...
TTGATGGTCTCGTAAAAAGTCTCCAAGGCCGTCACTCCCGCGAAAGCGGGAGTCCATAAGCGTTTGATTTTCCTGGATTCCCGTTTTCACGGGAATGACAATAAAGGGTACTTTCTGGTTTTTTACGAGTTCATCAATATTCAATCGTCAATATTCAATAGTCAATTATAAGGGTTATCAATGGCTTATGATGCAAGTAAGGACCAGGTGTTGGACACCTGGGAAAATGATGAGACAGGACTTCAAATATCCATAAACCGGTACGGGGATGGGGAACCGAAGTTACAGGTCGGTCCCAGGACCTATATCAAAAAAGATGGAACCAAGGGCGGTGCTAAGAAGGCTGGCAGGCTCAGTATCACCGATGTGCTCTGGCTTGAGGAGACAATAGTGGAGGTCAGGGAAAAGATGAACGAGTATTTCTTGGGAGAAAGTTAGGGCTCTGGGGAGTCAGGTTTCTGACCTTCTCTCATGCCAGGTCCTGGATACGAACACCTTTTTGTTTAAGTGCTTTTCTATTGGCAAGGAGCGGTCTCCCAACAATATTATCCACCACATAAATCAGGGTGCCTCCCTCTTTCGCATATATCTGGCCATAAGAAATGGGGACATCAGGGGTTGGATCGCCTAAGAGCGATTCGGCCACCGAACTGACTTTACGTTTGCCTGAGGCCAATAGCACCACGGTGTTCGCCTGGTACACTAACTCAGCGCCCATGCTAACGGCATAGCGGGGACAATCTTTTTCAGAGGCGAAATGCCCGTCCGCCACGGCGTTGGCCACAGTATTGTCATCTAATTTCACTAACATGACCTTACTCCCCTTGAAAGGGATTCCTGACTCGTGGAATGCCACGTGGCCGCGTCCGCCCACGCCTATGATTTGCAAATCAATGCCGCCTGCCCTTTTGATCTTTCGGGTGTATGCGTCCAAGACCCCTCTGCGAATCCAGTCCAGGTACTCTGAGTCGGGCCTGCTCTTTATGGCAATGGACCTGCCTGCGTCGGTACCCACTTCCCGCCAATCCCCGGTATGTGTCTTGAACTGGCGTACTAACTGTTTTTGATCGATCAGGGTGCCAAAAGGGACACTGGTTTCAAGGAACTTATTTTTCAGGAGGCCAAAAAACTCCTGAATCATAAAGTAACAATAGCTCTCCGGGTGCATCATTCTTTGTTGGGCGTTTTCTCCGGGGAGGCCCACATATTCATCTAAATTGAAACTACGTATCCGCGCGGTTTCAAACTCACCCGCATTGGCTGCCCTGGCAAGGCGCTTGTAAAGACCGGTGGGTGAACTTCCTGTTGCCAGACCTAAGACGAACTCCTTCTTCTTGCGGAGAGTTTGAGTGATGTTTTTCTTAACGGTTTCGGCAGCTACATCGCTCATATGATTGAAGTTCTTAGTTATGATTATTCTGATAGACAATGGGTACCTCCTTAGTAAAGATCAGGGCCCGGAGGACCTGGCTTTGGTTATCGCCAGAGGGAATTTAGTCTACTGGCATTTCAGTGGCTCATGGAGTGATGGAGTACGGGAATGTTGGGCCGAAAATCGGAAAAAGGTCAAATCAGCGTTCATATCAGCATTCCAATACTCCATCACTCCAAGTACAATGATAAAGGGTGAATGATTCTATTTGCCAACATGCTGATCTAAACCCGGTGTAAATCAGTTGAGAGCGGTCTTCACCACGTCGGCAATCTGTGTGCAATATTTTTCGGTGAGATCATCGGTCGGCCCCTCAACCATCACACGGCACACGTTCTGAGTCCCGGAATATCGCACCAAAACCCGGCCCTCATCTCCAAGTTCGGCCTCAACCTCCCGGATTGCCTCCATCACCTCGGGCACCGAAGAGATATCCGGTTTGTTCTTGACCTCCACATTGATCAGTTTTTGCGGGAAGACATCCATCAATGTCGCTAATTCGGAAAGCGGTTTGTCTTCGCCGATCATTGCTGCGATCAGTTGCATTGCGGTGAGGATGCCATCGCCGGTTGTATGGTGGTTGAGAAAAATCAGGTGGCCCGAGTCTTCGCCGCCCATTACCGCACCTAAACGTTGCATGTCTTCCAAGACATAGCGGTCGCCCACTTTGGCGGCGTGATGTTTAAATCCGTATTTCTTGCAAGCAATTGTCAGGCCGAGGTTACTCATCACGGTGCTGACCAACAGGTCATTTTTCAACTTGCCCTGGTCTTTCAGCACCTTGGAGCATATGATAAGGATCTGATCACCGGTGATCTCGCGCCCGTTTTCATCCACAGCGATCAAACGGTCCCCGTCGCCGTCAAAGGCCAGCCCGATGGCTGCGCCCTTTTCTTTTACGCGCTTTGATAGGTCCTGTGTGTGCTGCGAGCCGCAATTATCGTTGATATTAATCCCATCGGGATTGTTGTGAATGATCTCCACATCCGCGCCCAGTTCGGTGAAGACAGCCGGGGCTACCCTGTAGGTAGCGCCGTTGGACGCGTCAATGACGATCTTCATCCCCTCCATTGACAGTCTACGGGGAAAGGTGTTTTTGATAAAAACAATATATCGGCCGCGTACATCATCAATCCGTTTGGCGCGACCCATTTCCCTGGCAGGCGGCACCTGCTCCGGAAGCTCACCATTCAGGATGAGGTCCTCAATAAACGCTTCCTGTTCGTCGGAGAGTTTGAATCCGTCCCCGGAAAAGATCTTAATACCGTTGTCCTGGTAAGGGTTGTGGGAGGCCGAAATCACGATTCCCGCATCGGCCCGCATACTTTGTGTGATAAAGGCGATTCCCGGAGTGGGCAGCACTCCTACGAGATAGGGGTTGCCCCCCATTGAAGTGATGCCTGCCTCAAGGGAGCCTTCCAGCATGTAGCCGGAAATGCGGGTGTCTTTTCCGATGATAACCTGAGTCCGGTGATCGCCATTGCTAAACATGTGGGTAACCGCCTGGCCCACGGAAAAAGCCGTCATGGCATCCATTGGGTAGCGGTTGGCCTCCCCCCTGATACCGTCCGTTCCGAATATTTTGCCCATCTCTTTGCCTCCTGATTTTAGATAACGTCAACAATATTGACAAACTCGTAAAAAGTCAGAAAACACCCCTTTTTGTCATTCCCGCGAAAGCGGGAATCCAGGAAACTCAACCACTTGTGGACTCCCGCTTTCGCGGGAGTGACGGTCTTGCAGACTTTTTACTAGACCATCAATATTGTGCAGAGAATAATGAGGAAGGGACGAGGCCGCCCCCTCAAATAGTGCCTGAACGAAAACTGTCTTTTTCGCCCATATCTGCGTCAGGCTCAAATTTTAATCCTCGAAATACTCAATGTATTCCTGCGGTTAAAATTTTCGCCTTCCTTGGTCTGAACAAAAAATCCTAATTTTCGTTCGGGCACTAAATAGTCAATATTTAATTTTTTTACCCGGGCTGCGTGATCAGTCTCTTGAAAAGAGCCAGTCCCGGCAAAATTGCGGCCGACTGCCGGGAAATTACATCGATGATTTCCTGGAGCCATGCAGTGCCTTTTTCTGAGGCAACCACAGGGAGACTCTGCACCATCTCCACGTAGGTCCCGTCATTTTGTTGCGAATGATCAAGAAACGCTTCCATAAAGCTGTCTCGCGCCTCTTCACCGCTCTTTTCGACGATCTCCCCTGAAAACAATTCAGAGATCTGTTCGATGTTGTCGCAGAGTTCACGTTTGCCGGCGCCGGCTCGGCCTTTACCCCCATATTTCTCAAGGGAATTCTCTATCTTATCTGTCATAAGTTTGAGGCGTTTGACACGTTCTTTTTTGGCTAAGGCCAGTTTGTCGATTACTCCGGCGTAGATAAGGTCCCCCAACTCCCGGGAAGTGAAAAAGGGCTGTCTCACATGGATATACCATTGTTCCAGGGCAGCGAGATTTGCCAGATAGAGAATATTCTTTTCAAGTAAGCGGGAAAGGCCTGTGTAGCTATCAGAAACTAAAGGGAATACGCCGCCACGGGGGGTTTTGGGGACGATCAGATTATTGTCCGCTAAGATATCCTTACGCAGGATCGCACCCGCTACTACTACATTGCCGTAACCTAACCGTACGGGCCCGACCATCCCTCCCTGGCCGCCTAAAAAGATGGCCCGTTGATTGAGCATGACGCCCCGGGGGACGTCGCCGATAAGGGATGCAGTGGTCTTGTCGCCACTCGGTGTGAAATTGAAATGGATGTATGAACTGCCCACCTCGCTGTGGTCTTTACGGCTCGTTCCCCCGGCCATGAGACAGTCACAGAAGTTGATCAGGCTCCCTAAGGTGACAAAAGGGAAAAGTATGGTCTGTTTCAGGCCGACGCAGTGGGCCCCGTTGGCCTGTTCTTCGAATATGCAACCCTCGCGAACGTGAGCGCCTGAGCCCATGCCTGCCTTTTCTAAAAAGGCGGCTTTTTTGAAGTAACCGCCTTTGAGTTGGACCTCGGGGCCGATCTGGCAGTTTTCAATGGTCACAGGCCCTTCTTGGCCAATCTGTGCCCCGGCCGCAATGACGGTTTCCTTGCCATAGATGCGGCACCCGGGATAGATCTTGACCCCGTTGCCGGAAATCCGGGAAATTTCGACTTCATCGCCAATGCCAAGTGTCAGGGGATTGGGAATTTCGACCCCTTTGTCAATTAACTGGATAATTTTCTCGTTGTTTTCAGATTTGAGCTCCAAGGTTTCCTCCTGAGACGTAAACGGTCTGTCGTCATAAAAACAAAAAAATCCACCCGCTACACATTCGTAGTCTGTGGACTTCATCGTCCCTTTGAGTAATACGCCTTTGTATCACTGACTTGGATCTGATTTTGGTTTATATAGGCAGTTCAACCCCTTGTCAAGGCTTTATTGCTGAGAGCTTGCATCCCGGCAAAGAATCCCGGCCCGGAAGACGTGGTTTTCTAAGGCAACACAAATCCTGTTTGACATGAGGTGGGAAAACTGTAAAACTGTCTATTATGAAAAATCTTAACATCGTCATCATTACAGGCCTGTCCGGTTCCGGAAAGAGCATGGCCATCGATGCCCTTGAGGACGTAGGTTATTTCTGTGTCGATAATCTGCCGGTGCTGCTCCTGCCCAAACTCTTAGAACTTCATTCAGGGGGTGTCTCGGAGATCCAGAAGCTCGCCTTTGGCATGGATCTCAGGCAGAAGGAATTTGTCAAAAATTATCAGGAGATCTTTCATATGCTGCGAAAGGAGGGCTATAGCTTTGTGGTCCTCTTCTTAGAGTGCTCTGAAGAAGTTCTGCTGAAACGCTATAGCGAAACCCGTCGTCAACACCCGATTGCCAACGGCGCCAACTTAGTTGACAGGATCAGGTCTGAAAAGAGGCAGTTAAAGGAACTCAAAGAGATGGCGGACAGGATCATCGATACCTCCAATCTGACGGTGCACCAGTTGAAGGATGTTATTACTCAACACGCACTTCAGGGCGTCAAGACGGAAAGAATGCGGATCTCTGTTCTCTCATTCGGTTTCAAGTACGGCGTGCCTCTGGAGGCAGACCTGCTGATCGATGTTCGATTTATTCCCAATCCCTACTTTATGCCTGAATTGAAAAAATTGGATGGCAAGGATGAGCGGGTCCAGCAATTTGTAACCAAATGGACGGAGACCCGGGAGTTTTTTGAAAAATATTTCGCTCTCCTCGAGTATCTACTCCCCCTTTATGAAAGGGAGGGAAAATCATATCTGACGATAGCGGTCGGCTGCACAGGGGGGCGACACCGTTCAGTGACAGTCGCAGAAAAGATTTTTGAACACCTGAGAGAAGAAAAGAGGGAGCTTACGCTCAAACACCGGGACATTGAACTGTCTGAGTAGTGCCCATCCATAAATGCCCTGCTCATTCAAACTCTTCTGATTCCTCTGTTGGATAGAAAAGGTCGTGAAATTCCGCTCTGATTTTTTCAGGGTCTTTATTCAGGAGGTCTCTTTCAGCGTTCCTTCGAAAGATCCTGGCCCGATTTTCCAGGTCATTCAACTTTTCCGTGACGCCTTGTTTTCGCAGCATTTCTTTGATGTCGCTGAATAGATCTTCGCTTCCGTAAAGCAATGTGCCTTCTTGAAGAATCTTGCACGCGACCATATGCCTGAAGGTGTCAAACTTCATCTGCTCCCTTACACGATTCATATCCTTAACAATATAGTCTATCTCCTCTCTGAGGTGGGGCGTTATCAGGATATTCTGTTTTTCCTGGTAAATTATTTCGTCTAACCTCTCTGTTAACCGCTCTGGAAATAGATCATCCACAACAACTACTATGTCCATATCCGAGCCTTTTACCAGTTTGCCGGTACTCCTTTCAGGACGGGGAACATCGTGGGCCATATTATAAACGATATCCCCTGCGATTATAACGCAGGCCTGTCGACTTATCAGGTCACTGTTTCCAAACCGGCCTACTACTGCTGAAAGGATGGTGTAGGCCAGCCCCGACTTTGCCCTGGTTATTTGCTCAATGTGTGAATTGATTTCATTGGCCCTTTGAATCAGGGCCTCGTGATCCCCTGCAAGTCCGATTACTGAATAGGTCAAGAATTCCCGCAAAATCGAGGGTGATAGCCGGGCAAAGCCTTCAATCCTGCGGTCCAGTCTCAAATATCTTCGCCCTATTGTCCGGATGGCCAAGTTTTTGGAGAGTTTACAGCAACGCCACAGGAGAAGGAGGTCATTATCCATCGCCTTCGATATCTCAGCCCCGGTTAATGGTCCTTCCTCCGCCACAAGCCTTATAATTTCTTTTTCCATATGGGATTTTTCAGGTTAATTGTATCTACTCAATAAACAGGGGCAGTCGAATGAAAAGAAATCTTACCGCAAAGCCGCAAAGGACGCAGAGTGAAAAACGATGTCCTTCCGGCAGGATAGCTCTTTTTGTTTTTCGCCCTCTCAGCGAAAAACAAAAACAGAAGTTTCTTTGCGTTCTCCGCGCCTCGGCGGTGAAAATAGGGTTGAAAAAGCTCCTTACCCTATTTATTGAGATATTACGGTTAATGATTCTTGCCTTTAGTTTTTCACGCGAGATGGGCCAAAATTCATCAGGAATGAGCAATACTACCATATCCCGTTCCTCCCTGGCAACATGCGCTTCATTTTTTACTCCAGGATCTGATTCCACAAGATCGAATTCCTCCCAGGACTCTCCAAGACCAATAGCGGCAAGATGAAAGGTAAAAAAGCGTAATCCGCCTTCGAGGGAGTAAATTGACGGCAAGTTATTACATGATTGTCAAAATTCGGCAATGGGAGGTCTCCTTTTCCCGCTGGCGGGATTGAATTTTCTTCCTTCCGTTCAATCCTGTCTGTCCCGCCTGCCCCGTAGCTTCGGAAAATGGTACTGGGGCAGCTCCGGAAGATGGTACTGGGATGAATCCTGTCCAAAAACAAAGCAGAAACTGCTCAATCTTTAATGTTGGGCTTGACTCGATATATAGTGTGGTGTATGATGTATACATTGGAGGTACATCATGATCCGAACACAGATATACTTGACCGAACAGGAAAGAGACGGTTTGCGCGCACTTGCGGCGGAGAGTGGGAAAAAACAAAGCGAGCTGATTCGTGCGGCTATTGACAGTTTGATAGGGAAGTTAGGTACAAAACAACGAAAGGCAGTTATTAGCCGAGTTGCAGGAATGTGGAAAGACAGAAAAGATCTCCCTGATTTCAGGTCTATCAGGTCCGAATGGGATAGGAACTCTCTATCATGAAGAAACAGATTCTAATTGACACCGATGTTATTGTTGACTTCCTTCGAGGCTATACAAAAGCGATTTCCTATGTCAAAAACCATTCTGCCGAGATAGTCCTTTCTTCCATTGTTGTTGCAGAGCTTTATGCCGGGGTAAGGGATGATGAGAGAGCGAGACTTGACGATTTTGTTACACTGTTTCCTATTCTACCGATCACATCCGAAATAGCTAAGACTGGGGGATTATTCAAACGCGACTATCATAAGTCGTACGGAATCGGCTTGGCCGATGCTCTCATGGCTGCGACGGCAGTGACTGAAGACGCCGAACTCAAGACTCTGAACACAAAACACTATCCAATGCTAAAGGGTTTGAAGGCGCCCTATATCAAGAGGTAGTGGAGCGCGAGAAGCCGTCTTGCATCATCTCGCAGCTGGAGGTGAAGCTGTTGTCGGGATGGGGTCGGGCCACGCTAACTATTTAAAACTATTAAAGAACAAACGTAAGAACTCCCTTATTTAGGCCCTATATTGAACTTTTTAGGGGCAAAAAGAGTGTTATTCAAAATAATCAATGGCAAGAGCAAAAAGACACTATATCCCAGGCCAGATTTGGCACATTACTCACATATGCCATAAGAGAGAGTTTCTTCTCAAGTTTGCCAAGGATCGCAAGAGATGGCTTTAGTGGCTTTTTGAAACGAAAAAACGTTGATGATGAATGGACGAAAAACATTGCTGTTGGGAATAGGAGCTTTATCGATAGGGTAAAATAAGTCACGGATTGTCCCCCTTGGAAACATGAGGATAGAACATGTTAAAAAAACGGGCGATTTTTTATATGTTTCTTACAGTGGGTATCGGTTTTATCCTTTTTTGTTGCGGTGGTGAAGAACCTCAGACACCGGCTCAAGTTGAGAAACCGACACAGACAATTTTGGAGCCTGAGGTATCACATAAACCAGATAGTGATCCGGAGAAAGCAAGGAAGATCGAAGAACTCATTCGGAAACTGGAAGGCAGTGATGAGCGAGCAGCATACGATGCCGCGCTACGATTAGCCTTGATAGGAGATGAAACCGCGGTTGGCCCTTTGATAGACGTCTATGAGCGTGAGAGTGGTATGATGCGTGTAGCTGCCATAAAGGCATTGGGGAGTATAGGTGACGCGCGAGCACTCGACGTTCTACTGGGGGGTTTAAACGACGGGGATGTAAATATACGCAGAAACGCCGCATCCGGATTGGGGAACCTGGGGGACGAGTCAGCGATTGAGCTCCTTATATGGGCATCAAGAGATCAAGACGATTGGGTTCGGATGGGCGCTATAGGCAGCTTGAAGAAGATAACAAGGCAGGATCTTCCTGACTACGACGCCTGGAGCGAGTGGTATCAAGGGAGATAATTATTAAGAAATGGTGTCAAGTCTACTCTTGTCTCTTGCTATCTGTTTGTTCATTAATTTACTATGAGGCTGAATTCTATGACACAAATTCGAAAAAAAACTATTGAAGGATTAAATGTTGGAGACGTATTTTCTATTTCACGTGAATTTACGGAAAAAGATGTGAATCTGTTTGCTGATATTACGAGAGACTACAATTCTGTTCATTTTGATGAACGATTTATTGAGGCAAAGGGTTTAGACCGTAGGATCTGTCATGGGCTATTGGTGGCTAGCATGCTTACCGAAATCGGAGGGCAAATGGGGTGTTTGGCTACGGATATGACTTTTAGTTTTAAGAAACCGGTATATTTTGGGGACAGAATTGTTTGTAATCTTGTTATTTCAGAGCAAGACGATAATGGCTGGTTCAATGCAAAAGCAGAATACAAAAACCAAAATGGAACGATTGTCATTGAGGCACTTTTAAAAGGTATTGCACCAGATTTAAAAGAAAAAGAAGTGATGAAAGCTATGATTGCAGAAGGAGATCCAACAAATAAGGTTGCTTAGGTATTGCCTTTAAATTCGCTTATCATCTGCCCAGGCCACCTCAGCCTTACGTTCTGTTTCGAAGAGGATACTATGCGCCAAGACAAACCGAGTAGGACGGCGTATAAGGTTGCACTAAACGTTGTTACCTTGGGGGCTAAACCGGGGATGGATAGGTTTCTTCCTCCCGGCACTGTGCGAGCTACGGAGAAATTGCTCGTTGCTTCCGGTGCAGCTGAGGCAAGAACTGTACGATGGTTCCGTTCCAAACGGATGGTCGCTGTCTACGAAGCGTTCGACTGGATGCTGCCGGGTCAGTTTGAGGCCTTTGCTCACAGAAAGGCGTTCTGTGAGCGACAGGTAAGAGATGGTATTGGCGCTGGAGCTACCCAAATCCTTGTTCTGGGGGCCGGTTACGACACGATGGGGTGGCGGTTGGCGCCGGAGTTCTCTGGGGTGAACTTTTTTGAAATCGATCACCCGGCGACAGCCGATCTAAAGGCTAAAGGAATATATGCGATGGGACAGCGAGACAATCTCTGTCTGATCGCGGAAGATCTTGGGAAACGGAAACTGGCGGATGTTCTAAAGATCAACGAGTCATGGGACCAGAGTGCACGAACCGTCATCGTAGCCGAGGGCCTAATGATCTACCTGCCTCCCGAAGCCGTCCGGGATTTATTTCGTCAATGTGCTGTAATAGCTGGTGTCGGCAGCCGGATTGCCTTTACCTATATCCCTACCGGTGCGGATGGTCGGCCTGATGCCGGTCGATGGACCGGGTTGATGCTGTGGCTTCAGAAGCTTGTTGGAGAACCATGGACCTGGAGCATACGACCTGAAGAACTTTGCCTGTTCCTGGAAGAGTCAGGCTGGACAAATGTTCCGGCGCTGGTGGGGACGACCCGTAAGCACGGTGTGGAATTCTTTGCTGTTGGTACGAAATGAAAAACAGAACAATACAGCCAACGGCAGACCCCATGACATGCCATTATTCATTTTTTGCAGTCGAACCCATATATATGGCCGAAATGGCGACAATACATCCCAGAATTTCCATATTCCCTGTGGGCCTGCTGAAGAAGAGGATATCCCAGATGAAGGACAGGCTTGGTTGAAGAAGTGGGCCCTACATTTGCAAGTTTAACAAAAACCGCGGAGAAGCTTATCATCACAGCTCCTGCAACTAATTGATGTATCCCGCGGATTCTTAAATTCCTTGAAAAGCCGGATGATGCCTTCCTCACAGCAACTCTCCTTCAAGCCAGATGTTAGATGAAGTGAAGCTCGACCCGATATGCGGGTAAAGCTCCACTCGCGTTCATTGCTATATTACAGAGGGTCGCAAAAAGCAATTCGATTGACAGCAGCCCAGGGCAATGGTAACAGGACGTCGGAACATTAACGGGCTCATGAGAAGGGCTTAACTTAATACACCCTCATGAAACCTCGGATAAGAAAGGAATTCACTTGTCTATGAATCTAATTATGGTAATTCACTGTCACCAGCCAGTGGGCAATTTTGACCACGTTTTTGGTATGGCCCATGATAAATGCTATCGACCTTTGCTGGATCTGATTGAGGCTTACCCTGAGGTCAAGGTGGGTCTCCACTTTTCAGGGCCTTTGTTGGAGTGGCTTGAAAAGCACCGGTCCGGCACATTGGAGCTTATGGCAGGCCTGGTCGCGAGAGGGCAGGTGGAACCCCTGTCCGGGGGATTTTTTGAGCCCCTGCTTGCCTCTATCCCTGTCCGGGATGCCAAGGGACAGCTACTTATGATGAACGATTATCTTGAAAACCGCTTCGGGTTCAAACCGCGCGGATTCTGGCTAACCGAGCGCGTCTGGGACCCGGCCCTTCCGTTGACCCTTGCCGGCACGGGAATGGAGTATACAGTGGTGGATGACACCCATTTCTATTATGCGGGTCTCAGACCCGATGAAATCTATGGTCGCTACGTAACTGAAAAAGAGGGCCACACCCTGAGCCTCTTAGCCACGCCCATGACCATGCGC
>Ga0222639_1001102_pt1 | contig 11628 bp, 11 predicted proteins | sample AntAcemetagen185_FD_179863 | JGI IMG/M metagenome (GOLD analysis project Ga0222639, IMG submission 179863) | Saline water microbial communities from Ace Lake, Antarctica - #185 | ecosystem: Environmental > Aquatic > Non-marine Saline and Alkaline > Saline | place: Antarctica: Ace Lake...
AAACCTGTAAGATTACACTTACTGCTTCAATTACAAAAATGCCTCCAATGATGATAAGCATAATTTCTTTTTTCAATAATACTGCAATTGTACCGATGGCGGCACCATAAGCCAATGAACCAACATCACCCATAAATACTTCTGCTGGCTTTGAATTGAACCATAAAAATCCTAACATTCCGCCAGCCATTGCTGATAGAAATACAGTTAATTCTCCCGATCCGGGAAGATATAAAATATTTAAATAACTACTGAAATCTATTCTACCTGTAATGTAAGCGATTGCTGCCATAACTAATGCAACAATAGCTAAAAGTCCGGAAGACAAACCATCAAGTCCATCTGTGAGATTTACTGCATTAGAAAATCCAGTGATGAAAATAATAATTATTGGTATGTAAAAGAATCCAAGATTAATTACAGTATCCTTTAAAAAGGGAATAGTAGTACAAGATCTTAAACTATCTATTGCCGGTAAATAATATATTATCAAAGCAACAATTAATCCAAGAATAAATTGTCCTAAGAGTTTATATCTTGCAATTAATCCTTCTTTCATTTTTTTTACAACTTTTAAATAATCATCTAAAAAACCTATAGCTCCCATCCAAATTGTTGCGAATAATGATAATTGAATATATTTATTTGTAAGATCAGCCCATAGAAGAATTGGAACAATTACCGATAAATGGATCAATAATCCGCCCATTGTTGGAGTTCCCTCTTTAATTAAATGAGTGCTGGGACCATTTTTTCTTATTATTTCACCGATATTAAATTTTTTTAAAAGACGAATAATTACTGGCCCAAAAATAAAACTTATCAACAATGCAGATATTGCTGCAGCTGCACTTCTGAATGAAATATAACTTAAAAGATTTAATCCTGGGATACCTTCTCTTAATGGATATAATAATTGATATAACATTATTGTGCCCTCGATTTTATTAATTTTTCAATGATCGTCTCCATTTTTAATCCACGCGAACCCTTGATATAAATTATATCATTTGGCTTGATCAAAGAAATTAATGTTTCAGCCAATGACTTTTTTTTATCAAAATGAATAGCATTCATCATATCGTATTTTCTTGCACTATCAATTGTATATTTGGTATTTTCACCATAACAAAATAAATAGTCAATTTTTGATTCTGCAATTTGAACACCAATATTTTTATGACTTGATTCTGATAATTCACCCATTTCTAACATGTCGCCCAATACCATTATTATTTTACCTTTTGAATCCATTTCATTGAGTGATCTAATAGCTAAATTTACAGATAACGGATTTGCATTATAAGTGTCATTAATGATAAAGTAATCGTTTAGATTAATTATATTTCCTCTACCTTGTGGTGTTTTAAAATCTTCTATTTGCTTAATAATAGTATCAGTTGATAAGCCAAATGTTTTTCCAACTGTTAACGCAGCGGCAGCATTTTGAGCAACTCCATAACCGATAGAATTAAGTTGAATATTTTTTCCCGCGTATTCTAAAGTGTATCTTCCAAATTGATCATAATCAATGATCTTTAATTCATAATTAGCGTTTGACTTTATGCTGTAAGTGATCTTTTTTAGGTTGTTATTGTTATATTCTCTGATCCTAACATCATCATTATTAATGAAAATAATTCCATTATTATTAACAGAATCGAATAATTCAAATTTTGTTTTTTGAACATTTTCTATTGAACCAAATCCTTCTATATGGGCTTCCGAAATAGAAGTGATCAATCCATAATCAGGCTTAATTATTCTGCAAAGCGATGCAATTTCACCAACATGATTAGCGCCCATTTCAATAATAGCAAAATCATCATTCTCGTTTATTTGTAAAATTGATAAAGGCAGGCCAATATGATTATTAAAATTTTTTATTGAATGAGTTACAGAAAATGATGATCCTAATACTTTGCTGATCAAATTTCTTGTCGTTGTTTTTCCGGCACTTCCTGTGATAGCAAATATTTTTGCATTAATGATCTTTCCGTAAGAGGTGGCAGCTTCCTGTAATGCTTTTAATGAATTATCAACTATAATAAGCGGATATTTTTTAAGATTTTTATTTTTTTCAATTTCTTCTTTTTCTGCAATTGCCGCTACTGCTCCGTTTTCAATTGCTAAATTAATATATTTATGTCCATTTGTATTTTCGCCATGAAGAGCACAAAAAATATTTCCATTTTTAATTTCTCGTGAATCTATCGAAACGGAATGAAAATTTTCAAAACTGATGTTGTTGAATTCTACATTCTGTTGATTAAATATTTCTCTAATTTTCATTTTCTTTTATCCAAGATTTAATAATTTCTCTGTCATCAAATGGATATTTCTTTCCATTTATCTCTTGGTTCCTTTCATCGCCCTTTCCAAGTATTAAAACGATATCACCCTTTTTTGATCTATTTAAAATTTCGGAAATCGCCTCTTTTCTATCTTCAATAATAGAAGTTGATTTCCTGTTTTTTATTCCTTTAATAATATCATTTATTATTTCTATTGGTAACTCATTTCTAGGATTATCATTTGTCAAAATTATTTCATTAGAATTGATTTCTGAAATATGTCCCATTATACGTCGTTTGGATTTATCTCTGTTTCCACCGCATCCAAAAGCAACATTTATATTTCCACTTTTATGTATAAGCTTCATTGCATTGAATATTTTTTCCATTGCATCCGGAGTGTGAGCGAAATCTACAATTACTGTGCCATGTTGTCTTGTTTTTATTATTTCCATTCTTCCGGGAATAGGAGGGAGTGACTTTAATTTAATGTTTTCTGAATAGTCGTTCGGAAATAATGTTAGTTGAGAAGCAATAGCTCCCAATAAGTTATAAGTATTGAATTTTCCTAACAGTGGAAACTGAATATTTATATTTCCAAATGGTGAATGAATAATTCCTTGCGTGTTGTCAATATTAAGATCGATTTCTTTGAAAAAATAATCGGCATCGGCATTTTTTAATGAAAATGATATTTTTTGAGCATCAATATTTCGATACAATTTTTTACCATATTCATCATCAATATTAATAATTCCATATCCGTCACTTTTTATCTGATAAAATAATTTTTCTTTTGCTTTAAAATATTTATCCATTGTTTTATGATAATCCAAATGGTCTTGAGATAAATTTGTAAATAATGCAAGTTTAAATGGTATATTAAAAACTCGATCGCGAGCAAGTCCAATACTTGAAACTTCAATTACAGTATTATCAATATTTTCACCTTTGAAATCTGAAATTGTTTGATAAATATCTAAACTTTCAGGTGTGGTCAATGAAAATTTCTTTTGATAATCATTGAATGTTTTTATTCCTAAAGTTCCAATATAACCGGTATTGTGATGATTAGTATCAAGCAAATATTTTAAAATTATTGCAGTTGATGTTTTCCCGTTAGTTCCTGTGATTCCATAAATATTAGAATGTTCTGAAGCAATGCGAAAAAAATTCTTTGATATTTTTGACAATGTTTTTCTGTCATTTTTTACTATTATTTGTGGTATTGAAATATTTGGCAGTTTTTTCGTAACGATTACTGCAACCGCTCCCTTGTCGAACGCAGTATCGATAAAATCATGTCCATCTACATTGTCACCTTTAATAGCTATGAATAGATCACCTTGTTCAATCTTTCTTGAATCATATGCAATATTATTAATATTAATTTTATCAATATTAATTAAAACTTTATATTTTATGTCATTTAATATTGCTTTCAATAACATAAATTAATTATCTCCACTTACTATTAAATAGCAGTCGGAATTAGAATATATTATATTGCCCGCTTGAGGTTTCTGTTTAATGATCTTGCCAGTGATCTTATTTGTGTGAACTTGCAAATTTAATTTAGTTAAAATATATTTTGCTTGACTATATGAATGGCCAATCAGATCCGGCATAATTACTCTAACTTTGTTATCATTGGATTTTCTTTGTTCAACGATACTTTTTTTATTTCTTTTGTTGGTGCTTATTTCATTAGTATCTATATTTTTTCTTTTTTCTATTGAAGTAAAAATTGAATTATTGATTTCAACATTTGTTTTTTTGTTTTCTAATAATTTAGTATGATATGTAGGTTTGATCCAATCATAAAGATTTTCAAAATCTGTTGTGTTGATAATGCGTGTAAAAACATTTTTTACAGCTGGAGCAGCTGCAATGCTACCGAAATGTCTTCCATAAGTTGGAGAATCTAATGTTATTCCACAAACTAAAACTGGTTTATTTGATGGGAAAAATCCTATAAAAGATGACATATATTCTGTTCTGGAATACTTCCCTTCAATTACTTTCTGAGCTGTTCCGGTTTTGCCTGCAATTTTGTACCCGGGAATAAATGCATTTGTCCCAGTTCCTTCTGTTACTGCATTTTCCAAAATTTCTCGTAAATCTTTAGATGTTTTTTTAGATATTGCTCTTCTGATCACAGTAACATCGTGTGAGTAACCAAGCTCATTTTCTGGTGTGTAAGCCGATTTTACAATGTATGGTCTCAGTAAAAGTCCACCGTTTGCAATAGCACAATAAGCCATTACCATTTGTAATAATGAAGCTGTAATATCATGTCCCATTGCTATCTGTGAATATGCAATTTTACTCCATTGTGATACTGGCTTAACATATCCTGCAACTTCTGCATTTAAACCAATACCACAAGGATCGCCAAATCCAAATTTTTTAATTATTTCATATACAGATTCGTTACCTTCTATTTTGGCAATTTTAGCTGCTCCAATATTTGATGATAATGTTATTATTTCTTTTAAGGATAACCACTCATTTTCGTGTGTATCATGAAGAGTTCGGTCATAAATCTCCCATTCGCCATTTTCACAATTTATCATACTTGAAGGCGTTAAATTGTCAGATTCTAATGCAGCTGAAATCGGAATTACTTTAAATATTGAGCCTGGTTCAAATTGATCGGAAATAACTCTGTTTCTTCTTTGTGAAGGATTTGATCCTGACACATTATTTGGATTAAAATTTGGATAGGAAGCGATAGCTAAAATTTCCCCCGTATTTGGATTCGCTATCATTCCCATTGCACTTAATGGATGATTTTTGTCATAAGCTTTTTTTAATTCATTTTCCAATATTGTCTGATAATCGATATCAAGTGTTAAAAATAAATCACCGCCATCTTTTTTTTCTGCATTTTTTGGAATGTAACTTGAAACTGTTTTACCTTTAACATCTTTTTTTATTATTTGGAGACCTTCTTTGCCGGATAGATATTTATTAAAAACATTTTCAACACCGGCTTTTCCGTCATTATTCCAATTTGTGAAACCTATAACTTGTCCAGCTATTTCTTGAAACGGATAATGTCTTACAATTTTTCTTTCATAATTTAATCCTGTCAGGTCATGTTTTTTCAATTTGTCAACTTTTTCAACCGAAATGTTATTTTTAATTTTGTAGTACTTCTCTTTATTTTTAAATATTTTTTTATAATAATTAGATGTATTACCAAGCACTTTTGATAATGTTGAAAATACTTTTTCCGGATCGTTTAAATCAATATATCTTGCTCCAATGTCCCATTTAATTAAGCTTGTAGCCAAAATATTATTGTTTCTGTCTAAGATCAAACCTCTTTCGGGTTGGATTGTTTTTTTTCTGATCGACTGTGCTGCGGCAGCATTTGCTAATGAATTTATATCCAAAATTTGAATGTTCACTAACTTGTAAATTACTACAATTGCAAAAACAAAGAGGAAAAAACATACCATTCCCGTTCTGATAATATATTGTTCATTATTTTTACTTTTTTTTGCCATAAGTTATTTTATTATTATTACATCTGTTTGTGGTTTTGAATTTATCATATTTAATCTTTTTTCTGCTATTTGTTGTATTCGGTCAGCTCGAGATAATTTGGTAATTTCTGTTTTAAGTTCAATTACATGTTGTTTTGTTCTTTGTTCAATCTTTTTGGTGTGATCTATATAATAACTAATTTCATTTACTGTAGTTTGCATATATAAATGCAACACAATAGTTACTAATGTGATAATTAGCAAATACAAAAACATAAACCATCTATTTGTTATTATTTTCATTATTAATGAATTTCCTATATTTGAATATAATTTTTGTTTTTTTGTTTTCTTCTAGTCATATTCCTAACAATTATATTTTTTCAGCTACTCTTAATTTTGCACTTCTACTTTGAGGATTATTTTTCATCTCTGAAAGGGTGGGAGTAATTATTTTGTGAGTTATTTTTTTCAATGAAGCTTTATGGTTACATACGCATATTGGCAATTCAGGTGGGCAGATGCAATTTTTTGTTGCTTCTTTTATTGTATTTTTTACAATCCTGTCTTCTAATGAGTGGTAAGAGATCACAACTAATCTTCCGCCGATTTTCAATAAATTGATCGCTTCTGTTAACGATTTTTGTAAAACATTCAGTTCATTATTGACTTCAATTCGAATTGCTTGAAATATTCGTGCCAATGTTTTATTGCGATATTTATAATTTGAAAACTTGGAAACTATTTTTGCTAATTTATCGGTAGTATCTATTGTATATTTTTCTCTCTCTTTTGCAATAGCTTGTGCAATCTGTTTTGACATTCTCTCTTCACCATATTTGAAAAATATTGATATTAATTTTTCTAATGAATAATTATTAATGATATTTTCAGCTGTATTTTTCAAAGTCGGATCCATTCTCATATCCAGATCACCTTTACTCGAAAATCCGAAACCTCTTTCACTATCGTTTAATTCTAGATTCGAGGTTCCAAGATCATATAATATTCCATCTACTTTATTAAATCCCAAACCGTAAAGCTCCACTTTGATTTTATCAAAATTGTTTTTAATAATGGTAAATTGTTTGAATTTGTCAAGTTTTGATGAACTAATTGAAATCGCTTTTGGATCGACTTCAAATCCAATTAATTTTCCATCATTATTTATTTCGTCTAATATCTTTTTTGAGTGACCTCCCAAACCGAGTGTTGCATCAACATAAATACCTGATTTGTCGGTTATCAAATATTCTATCGATTCATTCAATAAAACAGGAATATGTTCAATTTCTCGATCCATGTTTTAAATTAAAATATCATTTGCTAATGAATTAAAATCCTCCTTAGACAATGGATTATCTTGCTCATATTTTTTCAATATTTCCGGCTCCCAAATTTCAATCTTGTTCAATGTTCCCACGATCACCACCTCTTTTTCAATATTAGCATATTCCATTAGATCATTCGTCAATGTAATTCTTCCGGCACTGTCAATAGGACACTTCGAGGCAAATCTCGTAATTTGTCTTAAAAACATTTTGTGTGTTTGCTTTAATGAAGATAGCGATTCGTTTAATTTATTCATCATATTTTCCCATTGTGGCTCGGGATAAATTACTATGCTGGATTCATCAATTCCCTTTGAAATAACTAAATTTGATATTCCCCTTTCACTTAATGATTTCCTAAATCGTGAAGGAATATTCACTCTGTTTTTGGAATCAACATTGTATTGAAATTGTCCAATAAAATCTATAAACATTCAAATGCCTCTCAAATTATTTTCTGTGTTGGGAACATCTCCCACAATCTCCTACAATTATACACATTATCCTATTATCATGCAAGAAATAAATGATTTTTTTTCATTATTTCCCACTTTTTATTATAAAGTGTCAAATTGATGAATTATTTATTATTTTAATTATAAGTTAAATTGTATTTTATTTAAGAAAACAATTCAATTTTAAAATATTTTTTCTTATCTTTTATATTAAAAAAATGGAGAATTATGAAAATAAAAAGAAATCAATTATGCGGAAATTTAAATAAAAGCCATGTTGGGAATGTTGTAAAATTAAATGGCTGGATAAATACAAGACGAGATCTTGGTGGAATTACCTTTGTCGATCTACGAGATAGATACGGAATAATACAAGTTAGATTTGATAATGATTTACCAGAAAAAATTCTCAAGATAGTGAAACAATTAAATATGGAAGATGTTATCGCAGTAGAAGGTGAAGTGCATAAGCGACCGGAGGGTTCAGCTAATAAAAATATGCCGACAGGTGAAATTGAAGTTGTTGTAAAAGATTTTGAAATGTTAAATAAATCAAAACCGACTCCATTTGAAATTAAGAAGCGAGAAACCGGAAGTGAAAATTTAAGATTAAAATATAGATATTTGGATTTACGAACCAAAGAATTACAAAAAAATATTCTAATTAGACATAATGCATTACAATCTACAAGAGAATTTTTAAGTGGTGAAAAATTTATGGAAATTGAGACGCCATTCTTTATTAAATCAACACCGGAAGGAGCAAGAGATTTTGTCGTGCCAAGTAGAATGAATTTGGGAAAGTTTTATGCATTACCCCAATCTCCACAGACATTTAAGCAATTATTAATGATATCCGGTTTTGACAAGTATTTTCAAATTGTGAAGTGTTTTCGTGATGAAGATCTTCGAGCAGATAGGCAACCGGAATTTACACAAATTGATATGGAAATGTCATTTATTGATGAAAGTGATGTCCAAAATATCTCTGAAAAAATGTTAGCCCATATTTTTAAAAATACAATTGGTAAAGAAATTTCAATTCCATTTCCAAAAATTACATATCATGAAGCAATGGAAAAATATGGAAATGATAGTCCGGATACAAGATTTGAAATGATGATAGAAAATGTGGAAGATTTTGCTAAACAGACGAATTTCAAAATTTTTCATTCTGCAATGGAAAATAATGGTGTCGTTAGAGCATTAAAAGTAAAAAACGGATCTGAATTTTCACGAAAGGACATTGATGAATTAACCGAATTGGCAAAAAGATATGGAGCGAAAGGTCTCGCCTATGTGAAATATAATAATAATGAATTTCAATCCGGAATTTCAAAATTTATTGACGAAAAGTCGGGAAAAATACTTGTTGATAAATTGAATTTGACGAATAATGATCTTATTTTATTTATGGCTGATAAGTGGAAAGTTTCATTAACTGTTTTGGGAAGTATCAGAAAATATCTTGGTAAAAAAATGGATTTGATCAACAATGAAGAAATATCGGCTCTTTGGGTTACGGACTTTCCTTTATTTGAATACAATGAAGAGGAAAATCGGTATCAATCGATGCATCATCCTTTTACTTCACCTAATGAAGAGGGTTGGAAATATTTGGAAAGTGATCCTGCAAAGGTAAAATCACGTGCTTATGATGTCGTGATCAATGGTCAAGAAATTGGTGGCGGAAGTATTCGTATTCATTCACGCGAAAAACAAAAAAGAATATTTTCTGCGTTAAATATCTCTGATGAAGAGGCAAATAGGAAATTCGGATTTCTATTAAATGCTTTTGAATATGGCGCTCCTCCTCATGGTGGAATTGCATTTGGATTTGATCGTTTAGTTGCAATTCTTGCAGGCGAAGAGACAATTCGTGAAGTTATTGCTTTTCCCAAAACAACAACAGCTCAATCTTTAATGATCGGTTCACCTGATATTATTGATGAAAAACAACTGAAAGAATTGGGATTGAAAATTGAAACGGAAAAATGAAAATTTGAAAACAAATAGTAACCTAAAATTGCCATTTTATTTTATTTCTGATACTCATATTTCTACCGTGTTATCCAAAAATGAAATTGATAAAAGAAAAGATCTCTTTTCACTTTTTGAAAAAATAATTGAAACAAAAGGTACACTTTTCATTCTCGGTGATTTCTTTGATTTTTGGTTCGATCATGGAAATTATATTCATAAAGATTTGACGGAAGTTGTAGAATATTTGGAAAAGATCATAAATGCCGGTATTGAAATTCACTATGTAGCCGGAAATCATGATTACTGGATCAAGGGATTATTGACAAAAAATGTTGGTATCAATTTCTATCCGGATAAGATTGAATTTATTCATAATAATAAAAAGTTTTTACTTATGCACGGAGATGGTCTATTGAAACGCGATAGAGGATATAGATTGCTCAAAAAGGTGTTTAGGTCACGAATAGTAATTAATTTATTCAAAATTTTACCTGCTTCATGGATCTATAAGATCGGTGAAAAGGTAAGTAATATTACTAGGCGATATAATCAACCGATCATAAATATGAAAGATGTTGATGAAATGATAAACTATATGAATAAAAAAAATAGTGAAGGATATGACATTGCAATGATGGGACATATTCACTATCCAAAGCTTATAAATTCAAATGATAATTATTCTCTCATTTTAGGCGACTGGATTACACATAGAAGTTATGCTGTCTGGGATGGAAAAGAGGTTTTGCATTTGGAGTGGGGAGAAGAGGGATAAATTGCGTGGGATATTTGGAGCAAAATTTTATAAAATTATTTTGAATCTGAAAGATAAAAATATTTTTTGTTTTGATCAGAATTTACGCTTAATTGATAAGAAATTATTTGATTAAAAGATGTCTCTTTTAAATATTCATTCTTTTCTAACAGATTTGTAAATGCTTCTTCTTCACTTTTTCCAGATGAAAATCCTAATACTTGGCAGTTTTCAATATCAGGTTCAATTGATTCAGAATTTGGTTGATATGTATAACCTTCATTTGTGATAAAAATAAAATTATTCATAATCCAACTCCTTCATTTGCTTTATGTAACTCAAAAGATTTAGAGTGTATTGTTGATAATCTTTCATAATCTAAGAATTTAACTCTATCCTTTATACTCTCGAACATACACATTCTTAATTTATCTAAATATTCTCGTTTTCTGGCTATATCAGCAATAATAAAAAATTTCGAATTAAAATCTTGTAATTGAACGAATTTCCCAAGAGAATTTTTTATATCAGTTGAATGTTCAATTTCAAAAAATGATGATGGCATATTCCTTTCATTGAACCAAACAACATCAACAGTAATTGCATATCTTATCAGTTCCGAGTAAGTGAAATTTAAGAATTTATTGAGAGAAGTAACATCTGATAATTTTTTTGCAAGATACATTTTATTTTTATCTTGATAAGGCACAAAAGTTTTTAAATTTTTAATATTTCCAATTTCTACTAATAGACCTTGATAATATGAATGATTTATTTCATTTTCTTGTTTATTCGATATTTTTTCAGGTGGTAGCACATTAAACGGTAGTTTTGTTTTATAGGATTCCAAAGCCCATAGTCCTGGTTTGATTTTGAAAAAGAATCTTTCATCTTGAACAATTCTTCTAATACTTGCAAAAGGTGTTTTTGTTTTCCAATTTGTAACATCAACATTTTGATTTAAAAAACCAAATGTAGCGAACCCGCCATTCGCTTCCATTACTTGTATTACTTGGTTATATTGTTTCATTTTTATTTTCCTTGAATATAATAATTGTAACTTTCTAAATCTTTTAATAGCTGAGTTTTTCCGCCGGCCCATTTCAAAAAGGGTTTTGCATTGTTTTTCTTATTAAAATCTAATGTATTATTATTCATAAATTTACTTTTTTCCATTTTTATAAATATAACATTTATTTTAGAATTACACAAACAATCATTTTAAGGATTATTTATTTTTTTGCCACGAATGCACTAATTTTTAACTAATTCATTCTTTAAACTTTTCCACCTGAAAAATATAAATATCCGTATCGT
>Ga0222639_1001115_pt1 | contig 11579 bp, 10 predicted proteins | sample AntAcemetagen185_FD_179863 | JGI IMG/M metagenome (GOLD analysis project Ga0222639, IMG submission 179863) | Saline water microbial communities from Ace Lake, Antarctica - #185 | ecosystem: Environmental > Aquatic > Non-marine Saline and Alkaline > Saline | place: Antarctica: Ace Lake...
CGATGTAATCCTGGCGGATCACCTCGAGCATGCTGTTTCGTATAAGACGGGCAATCAGGGCTGCCCGTGTCATTCCTAATGTAAGGGCAGGGAGCACCATGTGTCTGAGATTATCAACCGGATATTCGAAAAAGGGGACATAACCGGTGGCCGGGAGCCACTGTAGTCCCAGGGAAAAGAAGATCAGAAGCAGTGCCCCCAAAAAGAACTCCGGCAATGAGATGCCTAACATGGCAAAGGTCATGGCGCCATAATCGATCATGGTGTTTCGTTTCACGGCGGAAACGATCCCGATGGGAATGGAAATAACCAGGGCGAAAAAGAGGGCGAGAATGAGAAGTTCGATGGTTATAGGAAGTCTTTGCAGGATCTCGTCAAGCACTGGCTGTCTGGAGATAATCGATGTTCCCCAGTTACCCGAAAAAAGGTCCCTTAACCAGATAGCGTACTGAACGGGGAGGGGTCTATCAAGACCAAGTTGGACCCTCAACTCTGCGGCAAGTTCTTCAGTGTAACTGTCCTGGAGCAGGGCTATGATAGGATCGCCCGGGATTAACTTCATAGCGGCAAAGACCACTAAGGTGATGCCGAGAAAAGTGGGGATGAGGATCAAAACTCGACGGATGATAAAGGCCGTCATCGGCGCCCGTCCTCTTAACTTACGATAAGGGTTTTCTTTTCGAAGTTTCTTTGTAAAAGGCAGTCAACGAAACAGCCTTCTATGTGGTTAAAGAAAAAAGCAAAATCATCTATCAGCTGAGATAAATTCCTGAATCGCCCGGTCTCTCACGTCATTCGGGTGGAAAATAATAGAGTAATGGTTGGTTCCATCCACGTTTACGAGTTTGGCATTTGGAATCTCACGAAGCATCCTGTCAATTACGTCCTCCGGCAAAAGGATATCGTCCCGGGACAGCATTCCTTCCGGTGCCCGCAGTATGAGAACCGGGCACCCGATATTAGGATAACACTCGGCCATATTCATCTTGCGAAGATTCTGGATTTCCTCCTGAATGTGAACCTTCTGTATGCTGGAACGTATTCCACCGTCGACTTTTTCCGTATCATGGCGGTAGTAAGCTTCTATGGCAGAGGGCCACGGTTTGAGAAAAGGAAATCGTTTCATATTTTCCACATACGCCTCAAAAGATGGAAATACCCTCCCCAGTCTTTCGAGAGAGGGTCTTATCCCCTCATAAACCTTGGATCTTTGAGCTTCTGAGAGCTGCCCCGCTCCATCCACAAGTACTAATTTCTCTATCCGATGCGGGTATTGCGCCGCAAAATGCAATGAGATGTGCGCCCCAAGGGAGTGACCCATAATTATTGCCCGATCCAATCCCAAATCATCTAAAATGCAAGCCATGTCCCGGCAATGGTGGTTCAGTGAATATCCTGACGGGGGATGTTCCGAATATCCCCTCCCTCTAAGGTCCATAGCCAACACCCGGTGCTCGGGGGACAATGCAAAAGCGACTGAATCCCAGCATCTGCAATTGCCAGTTAAACCGTGGACGCAAAGCACCGTTTTTTCTTTCCCTTCCCATAATGCCACTTGTATCTCTACGCCATCGCCTTTGGCCTTGAGCATTGTCGGTTCAATCACGCCGTGTCTCCTCTTGACACTTGCCTGGAAGCAGTCTCCTTAAGGGTTTCCCTGAGGGCATTCCTGGGAATTGAATGAACAAATTCTATTACCTTTGGCCTCTTGTAGAATGGGTAGAGAGAAAACGCTCATCTTTTCCCCCGGCAAGGTCTTGGCTAAATATTTGAGGATATGGCCCTTGATATCCCAGGGCGTGGGAAATCACTTCGCCTTTCTTAATCAGTTTTTCGATTACCATCTCCATGTCCAGATTGTCCTTATCATGGGCTTCTAAAGAGACATTAAATGCCGCGACCGTCTTCTTTTGGCTGTTAATCAACGGGACAGCAAGTGAGTATAGGTCCATGGAAAGTTCTCTGTCGCAGATGCTATATCCTCTTTTCCTTGTCTCTATGATTTCCCTCCATAAGGCCTCTTTTGAGGTAATTGTGGCAGGCGTAGCCTGATAGAGTTCCATTTCGTTAATCCGTTTTTTTAGTTCCCCGTCTGTTAGGCCTGCCAATAGCATTTTACCTGAAGCAGTGCAGTAAGCCGGGAGTTTGGAACCAGCCTGGAGGTCAAATTTTAGGAATCGCCTCACTTCTTTCCGATATAAAAAAAGGATGCTTAGATTATCAAGGACAGCCAAGTTAACTGTCTTATTGAGTTCAGAGGATAATTCATCAAGGTACGGTTTAACCATCGTTCTAAGATTTGAACTATTCAAAAAACTAAAGCCTAAAGATATGACCGCCGTTCCCAACAAATATCTTCTGTCTTCCTCGCGGTTCAGATAACCTAGAGAGCACAGAGTCTTCAGAAAACGGTGTGCACTTGTTTTACTCAAATTACTGGAAGTTGCGACCTCGGTCAGAGTCAATGAGCGCGAAGATTCTGCAAATATTTCTAAAATTCTCAGACCGCGCTCTAAGGATTTGATGTGATCTCTGTCACGCATTGCGGAACTCCATCCCTAAATGTGGAACCCCACCCTATACTGCCGTTTATATATTGTCAAGAAGGTTTTTCAAGCAAGTTTGGAAATCCCACCATTTGATCTTCGACGACGGAAATCATTGACACTGTCTCGTCATGAGTTAGCACATTCACAATTACACCTGATTGCCTCAGGCCTGGGATCATCTGCCGGATCTGTTCCCACAGTGCCCCCTGAAACATGATAAGGATGCCTGAGCTATGAAGCAGGGGGTTTTCTGAAAAATCGGGTGGTGGATTGCGGAGAAACCGTCCACCCAGCAGTTTCAACTGAAGGATTGACGGGACAAGGTCAAACTCCACCAGCACTGCCGCAGATCTGCCGGTCGAGTGATAGCCTGGCTGGTCTTCCCTTTCAAGAATCAAGACATCCGTCATTCCTCGCTCGGCAAGAAAATAGGCAAGTGAAGCGCCGGCAATGCCGCACCCGATAATGATCAATTCAAAATTGGACTTGGTTTCCATTTCGTGATTTGCGTCGGCAGATTTCGCTAAGGGGTTATTTTGCTTTTAAAGGGTCGCTTAAAAAATATCAGAGGTTTTCAGGCTGCGCAAGCCCTCAGAACACAGGTTGTTCTGAGAGTGAACCCAGAAAATCAAGGACTGCCTCATTAAACGCGCCGGCCTGCTCTACAAGGAATTGGTGGCCACCCCCCTCAATGACCTTGAGCCGTGCGTCGGGAATTCTTTCAGCCAGAATGGTTGAGTTTTGAGGCGGGATCAGAATGTCTTCACTCCCGGTTATGACAAGCGTGGGGGTCTTTATGTTGGGGAGTCCAGCCCATGTATCGTGTCCTTGAACCGCTTTCCACTGGGAAATCAGAGTGGCTGATTCGGGCACAAACTTTTTTGAGACTTCCTGATATTGATGAATAATCTCCGGCCTTTCGTTAAGCGTCCTTTCAGTGAAAAGGCATGTCGCTGCCTTTTGAGCCGCCTCCTGAGAACCCGTAAAAATATATTCCACAAAGATTTTGCCAATCTCCTCTGACGTGCGAACAGCGTGACCTCCCCCGCAATGGGTGCAGGCCAGGACTAAGCCGTGGACCTTCAGGGGATATGTGAGGGCAACCCGTTGGGCGATCATACCCCCCATGGAGATCCCGAGCACATGGGCCCTTGAGATGCCTATGGAATCCATAAGCGCCACGGTGTCCTCAGCCATCATGGAGATCGTGTAAGGTCCATCCGTTTTTTGGGAGCGGCCGATTCCGCGATTGTCGAAAGTGACCACGGAGAAATGAGAAGAGAAAGCAGGTATCTGGGCATACCAATGATCAGCGTTGCTCCCCAGACCGCGGATGAGAACCAAGGGAAATCCTTTCCCGTGGACGTCGTAATAGATTTCCATGTCTCGGACTTTTGTTTTTGGCATTAGCAGCCTCCTGAGGGTAAGCATCGAGCATTAAATAAACCATTCTTGACAAGATATAGGGGATGTCCTAAGCTTATCCTCAAACAACATTGCCGCATCCAGGAACCGCATGTCAAGAAAAATTCCTGACGCCTGAAGTTTTTTTGTCATGAAAACAACGAATAGGCATAATGTCAATGATTTCTCGGGGATCATCGCTTATTCCCGTGGACAGGATTAGAGCGGAACTGAGCTGTTATGGTAAGAAAGATAGTCATTGCTTTTGCGCTACTGACTGTCATATTGACCCCGGCAGGGGCTAACGAAACAGTTACGTTCAAGGGCACCCCCCACACCCAGAACGGAGACTTTCTGACGCTGGCAGGTCAGTTGACAAAGCCCAAAGGGGACGGGCCATTCCCGGCGGTTGTGGTTCTTCATGGTTGCTCAGGGCTAAACAGATTCTATCGTATATGGGCAGAAAGACTTGCAAGTTGGGGCTATGTGGCACTCAGGGTAGACAGTTTCGGACCACGCGGTGCAGGCAGCTGCAACGATTTTGATCAACTTCTGGAGTTGCCGAAAAAGCGGGCGCAAGATGCCTACGCTGCAAAGTCCTTCCTGTCCGGACTTCCATATGTGGATCAAAACCGTATCGGTGTTATGGGATGGTCCCACGGTGGCTGGACCGTACTCGCAGCCCTGAATGATAGCGAAACAGAGGTCTCCCCTTTTAAGGCCGCTGTTGCTTTTTATCCCTTCTGCGGTGAACTACTTACAAAATTGAATGCGCCGTTACTCATCCTTACGGGCGAACTGGACGATTGGTGCCCGGCAAGATTCTGCTCTTCAAGGATGCCGGTAAAAAAACCCGAACACGAAATAATCTTGAAGATCTATCCAGAGGCCTACCATTGTTTCGACTGGAAAGGGGTGGACCTGGATTATATGGGCCATCGGCTGCGTTACCACCCATCCGCCTCAGTCGATGCCCAGGTTCGGGTCAAGGAATTTCTCGCGAAACACCTTAAATGAAAGGCGTGACACGGAGGTCTGACGCTTAGTGCGCCGGTGAGTGGTATATCAGGTTGGTACCTGATTATTTTCAGATGTTGATGTGTTGTCAAGATATGTCAACCCGTTGAAATTATGAGATATCATCTGGATGTCCCCAGTTCAACTTCAGCCGCTCTTTACCTATGTCCATTATCATTTTCGTCAATCACTTCTTTGGTATCCGAACTGAAGCACTCCGGGCATCGGTCATAGATCTCGCCTGTGAGCAGCCTGGATATTTGGGAACATATACCCCACAAGCTCCATATGGCCCCCAAAAGGACGATAAGGATGTTGACAGATAAATCCTGCTGGACATTCAAATTCCTGGGAAAGAGGTGAAAATCAAAAAAAAGAGCAACTTTTCAGACACGCAACAGGTTAGGACTACCAGATGTACTCTTCTGCGTTCCTGGGGTGGGTCGAAATTCAACTATAATATAGGTATTGTTCACTTTTGAATTAACAATCTAAAAAGGACTCGACCACAAGATGTAGTGGCATTGGATAATGAGTAAAATGGCAAATTCAATCTTACTCGGATGAGATAATGAGCTCTTATGTCAATCTGGTAGCCGCCTGATGTATGTTGGAGTAACCACAAGTCTTATGGCATCCCAAAAACGGCCAGTTTCATGAAACTCTCAACCCTCAGTTCGCCGCATCCCAATGAGGATATCACAACCGTTCGGGTGCGAGAAATCGTTTGAGATATCATTCCGGCCGAAATCGTGGAATTGGCCTCATGAGACGTGAAAAACAGCTTGCGCTGTAATTCAGTTACCTGGCTCTAATCACCGACAAACGGTCGAAAATTGCCTTATGATTTCAAATTGTGCTACCAGTATCAAATTTATTCGCTTTATCTGAAACAATTACTAAACATATTGTAGCTACTTTCTCTTAACCCACAAGCGAATTTCCTTTATCCTCGACGCTGAAAGAGCAATGTCTTATCACCGTAATCGTTGTACCAAGATGTTGAGGCCTTTGAGCAAGCCCAGAAGCCGTTTTGGAATATCAATAAAATGTAAAAAAATTAGTACATATCATTTTATGAACTAAATCTCGAGTCACAAAATCTGAAGCAATTATTCCCAAATGAATAGGCCAACCAAGAAACTTTTTTTGAGTATTTTTTATGTAATTTTCGAGAAATGGGTTCATGCTTTTGGCATCTTTGCGAGGATTAGGTATAGTACCAGAATAATAACTGGTAAAAGTAACGAACATAATTACAGTTGGCGGAACTGTATTGGTATATTCACCGGCATTAAACAGAGCGCTATTAAGCGCCAATGTAACGTAATAGCGTTTCTTTTTATCGCCACAGTCGTAGATATCCTCTGACCACAAATAAGCATTAGTATATAATGGCACATAACCCCACGGATTCACAAATCCTACTTTAAGTCCGAAACCAGTCATATTTTTATAACGTCGCCAATATATCATTTTGCCACGTACCTCATTCAAATGAGGAATCTTAGATTGGCCATATACGAAAGGTTGGTTAACAGCATTGTCTAACAGTCCCTCAATTGCATTTATTACCGGCAGGCCTTTATTGTATTCATCATCAAAACAAAGTACTATGCATTCTGTATTATTATTTATAAGAAAATTCCGTATTCCCAACAAAACTTGATTAAGAGTTATATTAGCCTGCCCACAAGACCCATGGCAAATTTTCAGTATACCGTCATAAAGACCAATGCGTAAATCAAGAAAACGTACACCGATTTCCAACTGTTCATTTATGGTGAGGTCTTGAGTTTTTGCCCATACAGAACAAGGATCTTTATAAGCGCTTGTTCCTGAATCATGAGTTCCAGGCAGGGTTATATTTGCTAAGGATGGGTTTTGTTCCCAGAAATGAGGTGCATTCATCCAGTTAGCCATACTATAGAGACCATGGTCTCCTTCTATAGATTCCCCAGAGGAAGGAGGGGCTTCATCAAAGTCGGCCTCGTCGAAAGACCCATCGCCAGAACATCCAACAATAAAAAGACTTGCAACAATGATAATAAATAGGTTTTTATAATATAGCATTTTGATAAGTCCCCCGAACAATACTACTTCAAATAATGCAAAATGTCTTTTCAAGGATAACGGTTGGAAACACAAAATATCAGGACTTTCGAAACCTTGTGATTAGCCTTACATCCCTGGAAAGGGTGTTTTCGTCGGATTTAAAAATATTCCAGACCTCCCCCGCATAAATTTGTATGTCAAAACCAAATATTTTAAATCTCAAAAAAGCTGTGATATCATAAAACCAGACGGCTTGAACGAACGTTGAGATTGATCCCGTATTTCAGGTCTGGCGTTGGTTGATATATATTGAGAATATCCCAAAATTCTTTACATGTCAAAAACCTGGAATAAGCCTTACGTATCTGTAACTGCCCTCAGATTCAAGAATCTTAACCTGGAAAATCCTACCACCACAACATATTGGGGTCAATCCATTTACCGCTTATCCGGTTGCTTCAGAAAGCTTCGTGCATTATGTTGTGTGTTGCCGTAACCCTTTGAAAGTAATAAGATTTTGACACGTGCCCTGAGATATCCCAAATAAATAAGAAAAGCAACAGGTTATCACACATTTTGACAGACTTGTCTCTATGACTGACAACATAATAATTATCCTTTAATCGTACTTCTGTGTTCTGATCCAGGGGTTGAATAGCCCTGGGGTGGGCTACTGGATCAAGGGAGCGGGCCTGCATCTTTCATAGAGCTTCATATCATATAACCTGATAAGGAAGGTGATTCGACTTTACGGTAGTGCATAAAACACAGGGCTTACAACAGTCGTAATAAGTAATAATAAAATGTGAGAACGACCATAAAACCAAGCTTAATGTCATATGTAACATGCTCATCAGGTAAAGTCAAGACAAAAATAAGAAGAATTATATGGATATTTCAATTTTAAATATGAATTAGATGAATCAAATACACACAACATAACCAAACCGGCAACATAACGTGCATTAAGTCAGCATAGCACATCCGCCAAAATTAGTGAAGGCTACCAGACCAAAACGTGAAAAATGCCCGATTGAAAATTACCTATTTTAACTAAATAATTCAAAAGCGATAAAATGTCAAATCTGCATCGAAAAAACAGCCGTGGGTGTGGGTCTGATAGATAACCCTGTCGGCTGTTTATATTCGATTTCTACCCAAACCCATACCTACCCATGGCTTTGACGAATAACCACTCTGCAGACTCGCAAATACACCCAACAACTGCCGCACCAGGGCCGTTTGGCCTGTGTTCACACCTTAACCCCTTTCCTGTTCTGATACTGACGAAGCTTTCCCAAGGAGGAGAACAGGATCATCAATATGAGAATTCTAAGAAAAGCCGTCTGATGTTTTTTGTTCATAGCGAATTAAGAAAAAATACCCAAGGGCATTCATGAAGTCAATGTTTTTTGAGCAAAGTAAGGTGAGGGGTCTGGTTGAGTGAGGACTCAGGAGGCCAGTGTTTTTGTTCCAATAGTGGTGCTGAAATATAAAAAAAGTGGGACCAGAGTGGGACCACGAAGGGGATCAAAGAAAAAAGGCTTACTGGAAACTCCCGTAAGCCCTTGATTTTACTGGTGCCGAGACGCAGAATTGAACTGCGGACACGGGGATTTTCAGTCCGACCCCGTAATGAAGCAAATAATTAATGTTTTCAACTAAATATCTATTATTGCAAGTATATCTTTTGATAAACAAGTTGGAAAATGTTAGGGTCTGTTTGAAAAAAATGGACACGATAGGCACATTTTGGGCACAATAACGGGTAATGACATTTAGCCAATGCCCGGATAAATCCCTCGAAAAAGTGGTTGTCTATAAACAAAAAACGCCCTTGAGTTTCATAACCCAAAGGCGTCAAAAATTATTGCCTGCAATCCAGCAAATCTTACGATTCGTAATGGGGTTTGGAATACAAGATCCATAGCAACCCTCTTTTTATGGTCGTCCTCAATAAGAAAATCTGAGATCGCAACAGGTCAAACTATGCCCGATTAGAAGCTACGCATATACTTCAGGGATCTTCTCATTATCATTATTCGGAAAAACCCTGCGTGGAGTCACGCTATAAGAATAAATACTGATAAAATAGAAACCAATCTGATGTCAAGGAAAATCGACTTTCAAGAATCTTCGAGCTCTTCAAAATTGAAGAGGGATGTTCCTCCTATCCTTTGTCGGAACAGGGGATAATTCACGGAAGAAAACTTTGATGCAACACCATGTCCTGTCAAGGCAGGTAGGAAGCCAAACCGAAGAATGGCATTTTCACATCTTTCAGGAAAGTCACAGTTAAGTATAGATTTGAAGCTTGGGAGATCCTGAAAGAAATTTTTGTACTTCATAAGGATAGAGTTAAGGGTTAGTTGATTCGTTAGGGAAAGAGAGCTCTAATATAGGAGGGTCTTCTAATGCCCGTCGCAGAATATTCTGAAAGGCCTTGTCGTCTTCATCGTTCACTCCATATTGCTTGAAACGCTTCAAGTAAAAGGCGACATAACGACATTGGGTGTGATAGCCCGTGAAAAAGAGACGGTGCCTTCCAATAGTTGTTTTTCTAATTTCTCGTAAATCTGGAGGCATTCGCTTTATATGGCAACTGGTTAAATCCAGTGCACCGCTGATATCAGTTTTTGCCTCATCAGCTAAACGGAAAACCCTTTTTTTTAATTTCTTTCTTTTTTTTGCATCGCCAAGGGCGGTTAGTTGGGCGTCAACGGTTTGGTTGATCGAGATTGAGCACATAGTTGGACTCCTGATCAGCGAGACCTTGTCTCAGTTCATCTAAAAAAACTTGATCTTGCGCCAGATCCTCATCCATTACCGCATCAATATCGATACCAGCAGTATTGAATTGGGCAATTCTTCTCAAAAAAGAAATAGCTCCGTTGATTTGTGCGAATGAAAAGGTTGGCAACTCTTTCTTGATGTCTTCGTAGTCAATTAATTCATCGAGAATTTCAACGAATTCGTATAAGGGTACAACTCGCCCAAGGTTATCTTTCAGTGTGGGACAGAAGTAGAATTCCGGACTCAGTTCGACATAGGAACCTGTAGTCTCGCTGGCTTTTACAAATAGATCTAATACAGCCGGAACTAACTGGGCATAAACGGTTGTTTCTACGATCATTTTTACCTGCCCAACGACCTCTGACTTCATTTGGGAAGTGTCATAAAGATTAAATTGATCTCCAAAAGGCACCGTTATTCCACTTATTTCACCAAAATCATTCATTTTTTTCATCCTTAGGCTTTAGGCCAAAAAATTGTTGCCCTTCTAATGTCAAGTGATCCATGGGTTGTTCAGGAATTTCCCCAAAGGTTTTTTCATAGGACTTGATAGTTCGCAACATTGTGTTAGCAAGACGCTTTGCGTGCGGCAAACTAAGATAAATCTTTGCATTACCTACGCCTTTGAGGTGGTCAACGTCTTTTCGCTCTCCAAAATGAAGAATCGCTTCTTCAGGCGTAAAAGTAATACGGCACAAGTTGGCGTAGCAACTGAACTGACGGGGGCCATCTTCTATTTTTATTTCCGCTTTTGGATCAGACGGCTTATTCATAGGTCTTGCCTCCTGTAAATCCTCTTACTGCATTTGCTGTATACACATCTTATTAATGATACAGGGTTTTTCTATTTATTGTCAATAAAAATATAGGGGTTATTCCTCTCCATCCTCTTCATATTTCTTGAGAAGGTCCTGAATGGCTTCTTCAATGAGCGTGGATATCGGTGATTCAGCGTCTACGCTGAGATGTTTCAAGGCTTTCAAAACATCATTATCAATCCTCGTTGCGAACATTTTTTTCTCGGCCATGCAGACCTTTTATCAAAAAAATGTGGCGAAGCAAAGAAAAAAGATTGACAGCCAGCAATTTAACATAATAGACTATTTATATGTTAACAATATAGGTTGTTATCTATTAAACCTCCAAACCACGGACAATGAAAAACCGAATAACCATTTTGCGCTCAAGATACCTCGTGCGGCGACGTGCGGGGCCGGTTGTCTATGCCGGGGAGATGTCTTGAGCGTTTTCTTTTGGCTCAAAGGCCAAGAAAGGAGGGATTTTTATGGGAATGATTTACAAACGTGGCAATATGTATTGGATCAAGTATTATCGCAATGGGAAGCCTTACAGGGAATCAACCAAGAGCAAGAAAGAGGCAGACGCCAAGAGGTTACTCAAGAAAAGGGAAGGGGAAATCTCAGAAGGGAAGTTGCCAGGGTTTTACTTTGACAAGGTAAAGTTTGATGAACTGGCAGGGGGCCTCATAAGGGATTACCGGATCAATCAAAAGAAGTCTCTTGTAAGGGCCGAAAGGAGTGTAAGTCACCTGAAGCAACGATTTGAAGGGGCGAAGGCTACCCAAATCACAACATCAGAGATTATGATGTACATTGAAAATCGTCTTGAAGAAGGTGCCGCGAATGCTACCGTCAATCGTGAACTGGCAGCACTGAAACGTATGTTGAACCTGGGAGCAAGACAGACCCCGCCAAAGGTTGACCGTGTGCCTTATATCCCAATGCTGAAGGAGAATAACAC
>Ga0222639_1001135_pt1 | contig 11498 bp, 10 predicted proteins | sample AntAcemetagen185_FD_179863 | JGI IMG/M metagenome (GOLD analysis project Ga0222639, IMG submission 179863) | Saline water microbial communities from Ace Lake, Antarctica - #185 | ecosystem: Environmental > Aquatic > Non-marine Saline and Alkaline > Saline | place: Antarctica: Ace Lake...
AATAATTGTTTCAATTCAAATAAGCCCAATGGTGTCTGTACGTATTTACCATTTGTAACTCTTGAAACAGTGGAAATGTCCATATTTATTTTTTCGGCAATATCGTTTAATTTCATCGGTTTTAAATTTTTGGCTTTCCCATAAAAATAATCTTTTTGTTGTTCAATTATTGCATTCATTACCTTTATCATCGTATCTCTTCGTTGAAGTATTGATTCGATAAACCATGATGCTGAATTTAATTTATTTTTTAGATATTCTGAGGTCTCTTTGTCTAATCCATTTTTTTTGCTAAGCAATTTTTGATAATTTTCCGAAAGTTTTAATTCGGGTAAATGGGAATCATTATGTTTAATTAAAAATTTTCCGTCTTCTTTTGTAACGATCAAATCTGGTAAAATATAATGATTGGAGAATTCATTGTCAATATATCCCGGTTTTGGATCAAGTTTGTTTATTACATCTTTAGCATGTTGCAATTCAGATTTTGATATTTCCATTGATTCCATAATTTTATCATAGTCGTGATTTGCGAATGACTCAAAATGATTTTTTAAGATCTCTGTCACATAAGTTTCTTCTTTTTTTTCGGAAATCTGTAACAACAAACATTCTTGTAAATCACGAGCAGCAATCCCTATTGGTTCCATTTTTTGGATGATCTTTAAAATCTTTTGAATTGCTTTGATTGGCACATTTAATTTATATCCAATATTTTCCACTGGTGTTGTCAAATAACCCGACTCATCTAAATCACCAATTAATTCTTCGGCAATTTGGATCTCATCATCATTTAATCCTGCTTTATATATTTGATCAAGTAATTTATCAATAAAATATTTTTTATCTTCTTGAGGAATATCTGATTTCGTGTCGCTTGCATCATAAGTTGAAACAGGTTTAAAATTATTATTCCCTCCCGGACTGTAAATATCTTCCCAATCATATAGTTGATCGGTATCTTCATCATTCTTATCGTCTATTCTATCTTTTTCTTGCTTGGTTTTTGTTGCATCATTATCAATTTCTAACACCGGATTTTCTTCTAATTCGTTCTCAATCGCCTCTTCTAAACGATATATTGGCAATTGAATTAACTTTGCCAATAAAATTTGTTTCGGTGAAAGTTTTTGTTTTTGAATTTGTTTTTGATTTAATTTCATTGATATCTGTCCAGTGTGAATTTTTCTCCTAAATATAGCCGTTTTGCTTCGGGATCATTTGCTAAAAAATCTGCAGTGCCTTCTTTTAGAATTTTCCCCTCGAAGAGTAAATAAGACCTGTCTGTTATTGACAGTGTTTCATGAACATTATGATCGGTGATAAAAACACCTATCCCTTTCTTTTTTAAATCCTTCACTATCGTCTGAATATCCTCAACTGCAAGAGGATCTATACCTGCAAACGGTTCATCAAGTAAAATAAAATTTGGTTTTGAAGCTAAAACCCGCGCAATTTCCGTACGTCTTCTTTCGCCACCGCTTAATGTAATTGCCATATTTTTTCTGATATGGGTTATCTTTAATTCTTCTAACAGCCGATCTGTCTCTTCCTGTATTTCAATTTTAGAAAGTTTCATCATTTCCAAAATTAATTTTAAATTGTTTTCAACAGTTAATTTACGAAATACAGACGATTCTTGGGCTAAATAGCCGATACCCAATTGCGCACGACGATACATCGCAACATTAGTAATGTTTTTATCATCTAAAAATATTTCACCTGAGTTGGGTTTGATCATTCCCGTGATCATATAAAATGTTGTTGTTTTTCCGGCTCCATTAGGACCTAATAATCCAACGATTTCACCCTTATGTGCTTCTAAACAAACATCATTTACGACCTTCCGTTTCCCATAAGTTTTGACTAAATTTTTTGTTTTTAAAGTTGTCATATCGTCTATCGTTTTACTAATTGTCTTTTAATTTTCTAAATGTCTTTCCGTGGGGATTAGTTATCGTCCAATTTTCTAACTTAACATCGCTTGTGAATCCGGTTCCATAGAGTGTGTCTTCAGTAGAAAACAACTTAATTTCTCCTTCCGTAAAAACCTTTTCGCTATCACTAAACCATACTAACTCATCTGTATGCATTGTATAGCCGGTGTCTGAAATCAATATCACATGCCCAATCGCTTTTAAATTCTGAGTTTTTTCATTTACAACACCACTGTCGCTGATCAATACAGAAATATGTTTACCTTGCTTGTTATAAAAATCCACATTGACAGAATCGCCCAAAAGAACTTCACCGGAACTTTCATATTTTAACAAATGTCCTGAAAATATTATTGCCTTTTTTATTCCTTTGCTTGAAATAAATGTAGTCGAATTCCAACTTTCTTGATCTGGGACAACAACACTGTTTTCTTCTTTTTCTTGAGAAATTTTTGTGCAAGAAAAAACAAAGAGTATCATAATAATAAAATATTTTAATTTGTAATTGATAGACATAATAAATTCAGCTAATTTCTATTTTTAAAAAGATAAGCTGTCTATTTTCTGTTTTGCTGACAAACTGTCAATGATATCTATTTGCAATGAATCTTGATAGATCAAACTATCACTTTTTATTAAATAACGAATAATCGTATAATATTCGTCTGGATCACCTTCGGTAAAGAAACCGGGCCCTCTTAAATATTCCTCTTCTAATTTAGAAATTATCGTGTAATGATTGTTTTCAATATATTTTTCTAATTTTAATATTGATTCCTTTTCTGTCTCATAAGAACCAATATGTAAAATTTTGCCGATTGTTCCATATTTCCAATTTTCTAATTTAACTTCCGGATTGTCTTTTTTAATAACTTCCGGGATTAAATCAATTTCAGTGGGAACCGGTATCCCATAATGTGCTAAACAATTGTTTGGATCTTTCTCATCTTTTAATTCCCACCTAATTCTAAATGGACTAATTTCTATGTTAAAATTATTTCGTTCTATTGTTTTAAATGTTTTAAATAATATTTTGAAAATATTGCCTGTAATGAGTTGCGGATCGCCTTCTTTTATTATTACGATCATGTTCAATGAATCTTCTTCGGTAATGATCGGATCCACTAAGTAATCATAATTTTCCAAATCGGGATAACAAGATAGTAATAAGAAAATCATAGCTACAAAAAATATTATTTTACGACTTATCATTTGTTTTTTCTTTTTCATTGATCAATGCCTGCCTTTAAAATATCATGTATGTGAATAATCCCAACTGGGATCTTGGATTTTTCATTTTTCAAAACAAAAAGGGATGTAATATTATGCTTTTCCATAACATTTAAAGCATCAACAGCTAAAATGTTACCTTTTATCGTTATGGGATCCCTTGCCATTATTTTCCGTGGTGTCTCTATAAAAATATTACTGAATTTCTCAATTCCTCGTCGCAAATCACCATCCGTTACTATACCGATCAAATTATTTTTATTATCAGTGATCCCTACAACTCCCAGTTTTTTACCGGTCATTTCCATTACTAAATTTTTTGTGGATGTATCTATATTTACTAGTGGAATAGATCCACCTTTGTGCATTAGATCATTTACGGTTAGTAATAATTTTTTCCCTAATATTCCCCCCGGGTGCCTTAATGCAAAATCCTCTTTTTTGAAATTTCTATGTTCCAATAATGAAATTGCTAAAGCGTCACCAACTACTAATGTTGCCGTAGTGCTTGATGTTGGCGATAAATTCAACGGGCATGCCTCTTTTTCCACGCTAATATCAAAAATGTAGTCGCTTTGTTTGGCTATAGTTGAATTTGTATTTCCTACTAATGAGATTATTTTCACACCAAGTTTTTTAATTGTAGGAATTAAATTAATAATTTCGCTTGATTGCCCACTATTAGATATCAATATAATAATATCCGTTGAAGTAATTACTCCCAAATCACCATGCATCGCCTCTGATGGATGCAAAAAATAGGAGGGTGTACCTGTACTGGAAAAAGTTGATGAAATTTTTCTGCCGACATGTCCGGATTTCCCAACACCAATAACGATTACTTTTCCCGAACAGTTTAAAATTGCATGTACTATTGTTTCAAAATTATTATCTAAACGAGGCAACAATTTTTTTAAAGCATCAATTTCATTGTTGATCACTTTTTTAGCAATATTTATTGAATTTTTCATCTATTTTGTCTTTTGTTTATAATGATTACGTAAATTATTTAATGCCGAATCAAATCTGTTTTGTACCTTGAGTATCAATTCTATAATCTCTTTTACCGCCCCATCTCCGCCTTTTGTAACGGTAACAAAATCAGCTATATTTCTAATTTCAAATCTCGCATTTGGTACAGAAAAAGAAACACCGGCTTTTAACATTACCGGTTCATCGATCAGGTCATCTCCTACATAGGCAACATTTTCATCTGAAACATTAAATTTTTTGAGTATTTCTTTATATGGTTCCATTTTATTCATATAACCCTGATATACTAACGATTTGGGAATACTTAATTCTTTACATCTTCTTGTAGTCGAACCGGATTTTCTGCCGGAAATGATCGCAATTGGCAAATCGGCATATCTTGCTGTAACAATTGCGGCTCCATCTGAAGCGTGATATCGTTTAAATTCACCCATATCACCAACATAATATGAACCATCGGTATGAATTCCATCCATATCCGTTATTAGAATTTTTATTTTCTTTATTTTGTTTTTTAGTTCTTCACTAATGTTCAAATTTAATTTTTCATTCATAACTTAATAAGATATATTAAAAATGTTGAATTATCAAGCAGAATTCAAATAAACTAATATTGGTGAAATCACAAAAAAGGTCTCACGCAAAGTCGAAAAGTCGAAAAGTTATTTATAATCAACAAATTAGACAACATATAAATAAACTATTTATAATTGATCCGTGTACTTTTGGAGTGATTTAACTCCTGATACGCTTCGCTACAGGGCAGACATGTTAATGCAAAAAAACAAAGATTTTTTTACAAATACTCTACTAATTTGCTGTAATGTTTAAATTTCTTAGAAATTTAACAAAATAACACACCTGCCCGATGAAATGCGAAACATATTTCTGTCGGGGTTATTTTACTCCATAAAAAACTTCTGTCCTAAATTTCCGAAGTTTACATTTTTATAAATTGCATAATTCCCAATTTTATTGATCCCGTCTCTATAAAACTTTGGAAGTTTAAAAATCTCAAACAATATCACAACAAAAGGATTTACAACGAATTTCATTAATTAAAGTTAAAAATGTGATTTTAGATAGTTTTTTATTCATTAATTATTAATAAAACATTATATTTAAGTAGATATTTAGCACAGAGGTGTCAATGGGAAAATCCGATAAGGTTATCAAGTTAAAATTTACTAAAGGTTTGTTACATTTGCCGAATACTCAATTTATAGATAAAAAATATTATCAAACAAAAAACAAACCCCGCCGAAGCGGGGTTAAAGACATAGTGTCTACGGCATATAGCCTTATTGTGACAAGATGCATTATAAAATTATGATATTAATTAACAACAACCAAGAAAAAAATATTAAAAAATGAAGGTAATAAAATGGCTAAAACATTAGGATTAGATTTAGGAACAAATTCAATTGGGTGGGCGATTATTGAAAATGAAAAAAATGAAATATTAAATAGTGGTGTTAGAATTTTTCCGGAAGGAATTGAACCTGATACAATGAACAAAGGCGACAAAGAACAATCCAAAAATGCGACTCGTCGCGAAGCGCGACAATCTCGCCGTCAATATTTTCGTGTACGAACCAGAAGAATTAAATTACTTGATGCACTAATAAATTTAAAAATGTGTCCGCTTTCTGCCGAAGAATTAAAACAATGGAAAAGATACAATAAATCTGAAGGCAAAAGTAGTCGTCAGTTTCCACAAACTCCAGATTTTATTAACTGGCTAAAACAAAATCCTTATGAATTAAGAGCAAGAGCTTTAAAAGAAGATATAACTTTGCAAGAACTTGGCAGAATTTTTTATCATTTAATACAACGCCGTGGATTTTTAAGCAATCGTAAAAGTAAAAATGATGGCAAAATATTTAAAGGTAAAAAAAATATGGTTGGAATTGATGAAACAAAAGATCAAATTCAAAATTCTACACTTGGAAACTTCCTTTATTCAATTTATCCCAAAGAAAACAAACCTTACAAAACTATTAAAGATAAAAACGGCAAAGAATTAAGAGTCAGAGCAAGATATACTTTGAGACAAATGTATATTGATGAATTTAATAAAATTTGGGAAAAACAGGCCAAACATCTCAATTTAAATAATAAAAAAACCGAAATAAAAAAAGTTAGATTTTATACCGGGACAACAAATGCCAAAAGAAATAAAGATAAAATTGAATATTTACAAAATAAATTCGGCAAAGAAAAAGTTAGTATTGATAAAACCACTCGCAAAATCACAACTTCTGAAGAAACCCCTCTTAAAGAATTTTTTGGTGGGGAAATATGGGAAGAAGATGGCGAACTTAGATATCGTAGTCAACAAAGTTTATTATTTTATCAACGACCATTGCGTTCGCAAAAAGGGTTGTTGTCAAAATGTTCTTTGGAAAGCAGAAAATTTTATGATAAAAAGAAAGGCACATGGATTGTTGTAGGCCCAACTCCGTGTCCATTATCGCATCCTGACTTTGAACTTTTCAGAGCTTATCAATTTATCAATAATATTGAATACGGGACAAAACATAAATTAAATGATAAACAACGAAAAACAGTATTAAATTTGATGAATAAAAATAATTCTAATTTTGATTTTGTAAATATCCCAAAGGAATTAAAATTGACTAATGAACATTTTAATTATGACAACAAATTTAAAGCTCCGTGTAATTATACTATTTCAAAACTCAAAAAATTATTTAAACCGGATGTTTGGGAAAAGTCTAAAAACGATATTTGGCATTGTTGTTATTTTTATAATGATAATGATTTATTAATAAAAAAATTACATAAGGATTTTGATTTAAAAGAAAAAGATTTTACAAAGATTGAAAAAATAAATCTTAAAGATGGCCCTTCAAATATCTCTTTAAAAGCTATCAGAAATATTCTACCTTTTTTGGTAAAGGGTTATCAATTTAGCGATGCTACAATTCTCGGCGGTGTTAGAAATGCTTTTAGAAAAACGGTTGACAAGAAACAAATTGACAGATGGGAATATTTTGCTTCCGAACATAAAAAAATTGAAGATGCTATTGAAAATATTATCAAAGAAAAAGGTAATAAAGAAGGCGAAGCAATTGGAAAAATTAAAGATTATTTATCAAATCCAAAAAATGGTTTGGGCTTTAATAAAAATGATAAGTCCTTTAAAAAATTATATCATCACAGCCAAGAAACAGAACAAATTGAATTAAGGGATAAATTACAGAAAGTTGAAAATTTAAGAAATCCTATTGTGCAACAAGGTATAAATGAGTTACGCCGTTTGATTAATTCTTTGTTAGAACATTATAGAAAAGAAGATCCGGAATTCAAATTCGACGAAATAAAAGTTGAACTTGCAAGAGATTTGCGGTCTGGTAAAAAGGCAAGACAAGATATGTCTTTTAGAATGAATGAAAACAATAAAAAAAATAATGAAGCAAGGCAAAAATTAACTGAATACGGATTGCAACATTCAAGAGAAAATATTCACAAATTTTTGCTATTTAAAGAAATAGAAGAAAAAAACGGAACAGTCGTTTGTCCTTATACTAATAAAACTATCGGTATAAATGATTTGCTTGGTAGTGAAAACAAATTTCAAATTGAACATATTATTCCAAAAAGTATTTCGTTAAATGATAGTTTCTCAAATAAAACTTTGTGCGATGCAAAATTTAACGGATTAAAAGGCAATAAAACCCCATATCAGTTTTTTCTAAATAATAAAGATGCTGATTTGTGGCATGCAAATTCTTGGGAAGAAATAGAGCAACGAGCTTTTAAACTCTTGCCATATTATAAAGCAAAACTATTTACTTCTAAAAATCAAGAGTTAGATGTCAATGGTTTTATCGAAAGACAATTAAATGATACAAGATATATCAGTAAAAAAGCAAAGGAAATTCTTTCCGAAATTTGTGATAAGGTTCGTGTTATGCCGGGCAATCTTACTTCTGAATTGCGACATCTTTGGGGATTAAATAATGCTTTACAACCTGTTAAAAATATTAATCTTGAAAATGCTCAATTTGATGAGAATAAGTTAAAAGAACATTATCTAATTGTTGATCCCGATGATAATGCAATTGATATTTTACCAATTTATAATAAAAAACCAGAATTGAAAAACAATGAAACTACCATTATCGGAAAAATTAAAAATAATGAATTTTCTTCAACTTTATTAAATGAAAAATTTGAAACATTTGATTTAGCAGATGGTAATTATTGGACGAAAATTAAACTTTCCGATTCGCCTGTTAAAACCATAAAAAAATTCACTAACAAACCATCAATTACTGAAAATGAAATTATCTTGCGAGGAAAAATTGAAAAAAATAAGTTTTCTCATGATACTTTTGCAAGTAAAATTTCGGTTACTGAAGATGATGGTTATTATTGGGCGAAATTTGATGTTACTAATATAAAATTTGAAGAACCAAAGAAAAAAGATAGACCCCAAAAAACAGGAAAACAGATCCTACTTTTTGGTGAAGTTAAAAATGGTGTTTTCAAATCTTATATTTATGAGCAAAATACAGAACTTGATGATGGAAAATATTGGGCTATAATTGATGTCGATTTAAATTCTATATCTTGTTTAAATGTTAAAAATAAAATCCCCACACTTGATCAAAATGAAATTTTAATTTCCGGAAGTGTTAACAATGAAGGTATTTTTTCTTCAGACATTGATGCCGAGCATACTTTTAAAACTAATTTGTTGCGAGGAAAATATTATGCTATTTTTAAAATTATTGAAAATCCAAAAAACTTTGCTTTGATCAAAAACAAAAAACCAAAATTAGAAAATGGACAAAAACTTGTTGAAGGAAATGTTTGGGTTGATGGCAATACTGGCGAAATAAAATTTGACCCAAAGAAAAATCGTGACGATCACAGACACCATGCTATTGATGCGATTACTATTGCGCTTACAAAACAAAGTTACTTGCAAAAGTTAAGCACTTATAATGCAAACAAAGAAGAAAAGAAACGAGGAAACAAATATAAAAAACCTACTTTTGAAAAACCTTGGGAAAACTTTTTTAATGATGTAAAAAATGCCACAGCTGAAATTATTATTTCTCACAAACAAAATAATCCGGTGCTAACAAAAATCAACAAAACTATTTTCAAAAATGGTAAAAAATATAAAAGCAATGGTTTTGCCGCTCGCGGACAATTGCACAAAAAAAAATATTCGGGAAACGAAAAGCTCCAAAATCTGAAGAAGCTTATCATATTAGAAAATCATTGGATACTTTGAAAACAAATAAACATATAGAAAAAATTGTTGATAAAAATATAAAGGAAATTGTTAAAAATCATTTAAAAGAGAGTTTTAATATTGATATTTCAGGTAAATATAATATACCGAAAAATGCTTTTTTTGAAAATGGGCAACCATTAATTTTCTTACCAAACAAAAATGGTGCACCTGTTCCTATTAAAAAAGTGAGAATTAAAGAATTTATAGGGAATGCCGTAAAATTAAAATCCGAAAATCAATTTGTTAATCCAAGCAATAATCATCATGTAATTATTTATAAAGATGAAAACGGTGAACTAAACGAACAACATATTGTTACTCTGTGGAAAGCCGTAGAAAGAGCTACTAAAAAACTACCGATTTATTCTCTATCGGAACAACAAACAGACAAACCGAAACCAGTCGAAATCGTCGCAACTCTTGAAAAAAATGATATGTTTATTTTAGGTTTGTCTGATGAAAAATTTACAAATAATAAAGATGATAACAAAATTTTAAGTAAACACCTGTATAGAGTGCAGAAAATATCTTCTTTATTTTATGTTTTTAGGCATCACCTTGCATCAACTATTAATAATAAAAATGAAGAAATTTCTATACAAAGTTTTAAATTTTGGGAAGAAATTAATCCCATAAAAGTTGAAATTAATTTATTGGGAAATATAAAAAAATGCTAAAACGAACACTATTTTTTTCAAATCCATATCATATTAGTACTAAAAATAGACAATTAGTATTATATGAAAAGAATATGGAAGATAAACAAACGGTTCCAATTGAAGATATTGGTTTTATAGTTTTTGAAAATTTACAAATAACTTTCACAATGTCTGTAATGCAATTACTTTCAGAGAATAATACTGCAGTAATATTTTGTGATAAAAATTTTATGCCATCTTCTATACTATATAATTTTGAAACAAATACAGTTCAGTCAAAAATATTTCGAGAACAGATAGAATCCGGAATTGCACTCAGAAACAATCTATGGCAACAGACAATAAAAGCCAAAATAAAAAATCAAGCGATGCTATTAAAAAAACAGGGAAAAGAGTATAGAGATATTCTAAAAATTTGTAATCAAGTAAAAAGTGGAGATTCAGGGAATATTGAAGGATATGCTTCTCGGATTTATTGGTCTCGATTAATGGGGAATAAATTTAGAAGAAATCGATTTGGAGATGTTCCTAATAATTTGTTAAACTATGGATATATAATATTAAGATCAGGAGTTGCAAGGTCATTAAGTGGTTCCGGTCTATTACCAACTTTAGGAATATTTCATAAAAACAAATATAATGCTTTTGCACTTGCTGATGATATTATGGAACCATTTCGTCCTTATGTTGATGAATTAGTTTTACTGATTATGAAAAATAATGAAGATTATTCAGAATTGACAATAGATATAAAGATGTTTTTAATGCAAATACTAACAGTAGATATTATTTTTGATAAAATTAAAAGACCACTTATGGTAGGATTATCACAAACAACGGCATCGCTGGTAAAATGTTATTTAAAAGAAAGAAAAAAACTTGAATTTCCGATATTTAGTTAAATAAAACTTTCGAAGTTTGGAAAACAATATTTATGAGAAAGTGAGAATATGTCGAGATAAAACAATAGAAAACTTCGGAAGTATTAGAAAAAAATGAATCAAGTAAGATTAAATGCGTATCATATTATGTGGCTATTTGTATTTTTTGATTTACCTACAAACATAAAAGAAGAAAGAAAAGAAGCAAATAAATTTCGAAAAAATTTATTGATTGATGGGTTTCATATGATGCAATATAGTGTTTATAACAGACATTGTGCTTCTAAAGAAAATGCTGATGTACATATAAGAAGAGTCAAAAGTGTTTTGCCACCCGATGGACTTGTTAGTATTATGAACATTACAGATAAACAATATGGAAAAATAATTAATTTTTGGGGAATGAAAAAAGCACCACCAAAAAAACAAAAAACAGATCAATTAGTATTGTTTTAAGTTTGTATATTCACTTATTATTCATAAATTAGAATGTTCTTTGACAAATAGGATATGAAAATTGCAC
>Ga0222639_1001136_pt1 | contig 11492 bp, 10 predicted proteins | sample AntAcemetagen185_FD_179863 | JGI IMG/M metagenome (GOLD analysis project Ga0222639, IMG submission 179863) | Saline water microbial communities from Ace Lake, Antarctica - #185 | ecosystem: Environmental > Aquatic > Non-marine Saline and Alkaline > Saline | place: Antarctica: Ace Lake...
CATCGGGGTGAATGATACCACAGGCTGCTTCACTCATAACTCCCTGAACCACAGCGCCCCGGCGTCTGAGGGCATGGGCCAGTTTTACATCTTCAACGGCCGCAACGCTGCCGGTAATGCCAAGAACAATTGTTTTATCTTTCAGAGTTTGTGCATGCTCCATCACTTAAATCACCACATCATGGACCATATGCCATCGTCCCGGTCCATATTTTTTTACCCGGCGTGCCTCGATAGTGCAGGTTTTGCCAGATTCTGCACATATTTGCCGAATGTGTTCGGTCTGGTCGTCAAGACTATGCAGGTGCAAAACCGTCCCGGTGCGGGTATGAGCAAGAGCATCGGAAAGATACTCCATTGCATCAAAATGACCCATAACTATCCGGTCGTAGATGCCCGAGAGCAAGTCCCGACAGTCGCCACAGGAAGCAATTACCTGTTCTTCGACATGATTTGCCTTGAGGTTTCGCATGAGGTAATCATGTGAGACAGGATTTAATTCCATAGCATGAACTCTCCCACCTGCTTTTGCACAGGAAATGGAGAAGTAACCGATGCCCGCAAACATATCTGCAATCCGTTCGCCGGAGGCTGAGGCAGCTACCATTCCAGAGAGAATTCTTTTTTCTTCGCGATTTCCGGCAGAAAACATGACTTTTGTTGGATCCATCCAGTATTTCAGACCGTTCTCATGGATGCAGACGTCTCCGGACTGCCCCCAGATGAGGCGGGCAGTCGGGAGACGCATTGCACTGTGTATTGAAGAGAGTACAACGACTCCTTTGGGGTTCTTCCAGTCGATGAGTGCCCGGAGATCTTCAGGTGAGGGTTCCTCTCCAAGTACCGCAATATCGCCGAACATCCGGTAGCCCGGCCCGGCATAACGAGTGCGCTCAGGGAGGAGAGAATCGGCCTCAAAGGTATCGCGAACAGGTATCCAGGCTACGCCGTCTTTTACATACGGACGCCGAGTTGTATCAACCCACGCCTCACCCATCACCGTGCTGATTTTTTCTGCTGCGACCTGCCGTGCACGCATCGTTTCACATCACTTTGTTATCCAACAAGAACCAGCTGATCCTCGGCACTATCTTTTAAAACCCGGATCTCTTCGCCATTTTCTGCTGCAATCCAGGGTGGCAACAGGCATTCACGAGTGACATAGGTTTCCGGATCAAGAATGCCAACGTCATCCCCTTCCCGGTATATCACCAGAGCCACAATTGCATCGCGCACATTGCCAATGAGACGACCTTTCAGATCAGAAGTAAAATTCAGAGTCTTCCCTATCTGTAGATCAAATGCAAAGACCTGTCGGGCTTCACTACTTCGAATCTCATAATATTTACCGGAAAAAAAGATGACATCCCCTCTTCTGTACCGTGGAAGACGAACGAGATACGTTACCCGGTAGAGTGGCTTGCCATCACGTTCCCCGATCAGTTTTGGATGTTTTGTAATCTTTCCGCCAAGTTTTTTGGCTGATTCACGGGCAATAAGTTCACCCAGATGATGACTGCTGACAATAAAATCCACCCCGTCTTTTGTCTCATCACTCCGGGTGATAAAGGAAAGACGTTCGCCGTCTTCCTGCAGACTCTCTTCAAGATTATGTGCAATCTTAATGACCTGATCTTTCTCAAATTCAGAAGGAAGGCGGTCCATCGCCCGAATCTGAATGACGCCATTATAATAGCCTCCCGACAAACGCGAACAACGATCACACTGTTCCTTAATCCAGGTTAATCGTATGGTATGCTCTTCGTCAAACGGTATACCATAGATTTCTCCGCAAATATGCACCGTGACGAGAGAGCGGTTTGGCGTTATATCGCGAAAATCAATTTCAATGGAATCCTGGATCGCATCCTCATGCAGATGTATCGCTGAAAGTGCCAGTTCACAGGCAAGCGTCTCACGGTCGACTTTTGTATCACTCCATTGCTGTCCGGTTTTTACCGAATCGCAGGTAGTACAATAGGTGCAGGAGATCCGTGGTGTCACCTCAATAATTGTGGTCTCCGCCATTTTACAGGCAGGACACATTCCATCTTCGTCAGTTTTTCCGCCACAGCGCGGGCAAAAACGTTCGGTAATAGCCATTGAACTCAGAGCACCACGGCGTGAGGAATGCCACCGATATCACAAATCGCTGCCGGGTCAACCGCACCACAGGCGATTGCGCATTCAATGGTTCTTCTGCCGACAAGATTGAGGCTCCCCGCCTGTGCGAAACAGAGCTTCAGTTCATCTTCCCCGATCTCTTTTCCACCATAAAAAAATGCAGAGATCTCAAAATCAAACGAGTCTCCCTGCAGCGTTGTACCAAGAAGTTCCCGATCACAGACCGCTATGACCTTTCCCTGTGGAGATTGATTGATTTTCAGATACATTCTGTATAATGATGACCACTCACTCATCAAGAAACCTTTGTAAGATACCTGTTATTTTCGTCCGGTTACTGTTCAATTGAAACGCCATACACTCGTGAGGGGGTATCCCGGTGAACCTTCCACATCTGTTCACTTGTCACCTGTTCAGATTCCAGGAGTCGCCGTGTAAACCGTGGGACAGACTTCGGACCAATCACCGCTCCGGGACGAGTGTTGTCGTCCATATAATCACTTTCCATCATGCACTCACGGCCACTAGCAATTATTTGCGCAAGATTCTCGTGTCTGGCAATAAAAGACGGAACAAGAGACGTTTCAGGAACAGCAAAATGTTTCACAATGCGATCCTGAGCCATATTAGCATCACGTGCCATGTCGAGCACATCGTCACAGGGGCCACTTTCGGCATGAATCTGAAGAGCGCACTCACAGTCTGCAGCGAGGCAGATCGCATGTGCCAGAACCCGGTTCGAGGCGTCCCAGATATCCGGTGCGACCTCGTAATGGGGTCGGCCGGATTTCAGGGCAACGGCTTTGCCTTCCGCTACATACTGTGCGGCCAGATCAAGACCCCCTTTCATCAGTTCTTCTGCTTCAACAAGACTCATCCGTTCTGTAAGTTTCGTGATCTCAGCCGGGTGAACACCTAAGACCGGAAAAACCACGGGACCTGCCTCACGAATATCTTCAGCGATCTGTAGTGTCTCCTCAAATACCGGCAAAAAGTCATCGTCCCGCACCGGGTGAACACCCAGCGACCAGGAAGGTTTGGTTACGAGGAACATATGCGTGCCACCTGATCGGTAAAAATCTCTGGCAGCTTTGACGCCCCGGCCATTTCTGGGATCAAAATGGATATGATCGTCGGTGACCGGCATACCGGAAAGAATCATGCGACTGAAACGACCTTCATCATTGGATAGCCATCTTCAAGACGAAGCTGCACGGTGCACCGGGTCTCGTTGACCTTGCTCCTAAGGGTGACATCCAGCATCGTACCCGCGAGTTCACTATAACCAAAGGCGTTCAGTTTCATCTGACTGGTATCGATTCGTACCTGGACTAACTCGACAAACGGCTGAAGAGATACCGCTTTTTCGATGGCTATTTCAAGTGACCCTGCCGTTTCAGGCGAGACCGGCGTGCCAACAAACTGGTGATAGATAACGCCGAGTTTTATTCCTGCTTCAAACGCGGCCTGCACAGCATCATTCATGGTATACAGATTACACGATGTTTTAGATAAAAACGTGTATGAAACTGAGAAAAAATGGAACGAAAATGGGGAATCCCTACATCCTTTTCAGGAATCCGCGCCGGGGTTCATAATATTCACCGTTTCTGGTTAATTCATCGAGACGCTTTCGTACATCGTCACGGTCATGGTTGTTTCGCACCAGTTCCTGCACGATGGTATCGATGCGGGAGTATCCACTCTCATCTGCCAGATTGTCGATAGTCTCCTTGATAATCCGATAAAGATCCTTACGCTGTTTGGGAATCCCCGTGACCAATTTGTCGATATCAAATGATCCACTATCAGCGTCGTACGCAACTTTTCTCAGACAGGCGTCAACAATCGTGATGACCCGCTCAGCATCTTCAGCCCCTATCGAGTCGCTGAGCCTCAATCTGGCGCTTGCCTCTGACAGACGGACGAGTGCCTCAAGCTGACGCGCCGTCACAGGAACGGGTTTATTTTCGTCGGCATACCCGCGCAGTTTCAGATAGTATTCGACCAGGCGTTCCTTTGCCTCATCACTGAGGATAGGGAAGCAATTGCGCTTAGAATATGCGATATATTTTCTGAAGATCTTCGGATCAATGTCCGGGGTGACCGGGGCCAGTGCCTTCTCAATCGCCGCGGCGTCATACCCGTCGATGGGATTTCGTTGGTGGTGTTCGAGAATTTCACCGACATTATGTGCTTTTAGGATATGCTCACTGATAGCCCGATCAATGGTCTGGTCCGGGGTATCTTCCATGATAAAGATGAGATCAAAGCGGGAGAGCAGTGAGGGCGGCATATTGATCTGCTCGCCTATAGGCGCATAGCTATCAAAGCGTCCCATCTTCGGGTTGGCTGCACCCAAAAGCGCACAACGGGTCCGAAGGGTGGCAGTAATGCCTGCCTTAGCAATGGAGATAGACTGCTGTTCCATTGCCTCATGCAATGCATTACGGTCCTCTTTGGCCATCTTATCCATCTCATCAACAGCTGCGATACCCATATCCGCAAGAACCAGGGCACCGGCTTCAAGCGTCCAGCGGCCATCACCAAATTCGTCTTTGACAGCGGTCGCAGTGAGACCTGCTGAGGTTGACGACTTTCCTGAAGTGTAGATACCCCGTGGTGAGAGTTTGATTACGTATTGGAGCATCTGGCTCTTTGCAACACCAGGGTCACCGACCAGAAGCATGTGAATGTCGCCTCGCAGGTAACTTCCATCCGGCATATATTTTGCAATACCACCAAAGAGAATGAGAGAGATCGCTTCCTTGACTGCGTCGTTTCCATAAATCGATGGAGCAATCGAACGTGAGAATTTATGGTACACTTCAGGATCTTTTGAGATGGCAAAAATCTCTTTCTCTTCTTCTTCGGTAATGGTGACTTCGTCAAACTCGTGTTCACCACGTTCAATGGAGTTTGTTTCAAGATAGACGTCAAAGAGCGGACTTTTCGTACCGCCGCTGACCCGCTGAATGGATCGCAGGATACCATTTATGATAACCCGGTCTCCGGGGGCGACAGTGCCGGTCAGATCATCAGAAATATCGACATCAAGAGTCTGTGGTTGCTCGCCACCGCGAAGACCTTCAGGAGATTCCTGAATTCTCATCTTTTGAACGTCGATAAACGTCGAATGTGAGGGTGAAATCTCCATCTTGGTCTGGCGTTCACATTGCTGGCAGGGTCGATAGGGGTCGGTAAACTTCCCATAACTCTGGGCATAGGGTGGTGTGAGGGTGCCACAGTTCAGGCAGCGAAAGACCGCAGACGTCAATCGGGGACGCACCTCGGTTGTTTTTCGCACAACGCCTTCGACTGAAACAAAGGTGTTGATATTATTGGAGCGGATATTACGAATGCCCAGTTTTTTAGGCAGGTGAATAAACCTGACATTGACGCTCTGGACGTTCTCCTCGTCGTCTTTGGTGAAAATAAGGTTGTAATCCCGTATGGCATCCTTGATGTCGCTGAGAACCTTGCCGGGTTTTTTCAGCAATTCATCAGCGAGGGAGAGACCTTTTTTTCCGTATTTCTCAATATCCTTATAATCTATTGTCAGAGAGCGAAGGTGCGGAAATTCCCTGCCGATGTCGGCGAGTTCATTCTTGTAATGTTTTTTGAGGAAGCGATTCCAGTCACCGACACGGTCAGTAACTTTTGCTTTCGTTTTTGGCTGTTCCTCTTCTCCCACGTATGATTACACCTGCCGTTCTGCTGCGAGGATACATTTTGCAATCAGGGCTTCCATCTGGATCTCAGCATGCGCCCCCTCACTCAGTCTAAAGTCGGTATCACCCAGATAACCGATCATCTCAGCTTTCAGTTTCCGATCCATCTCATGAGCAACCAAAACCCGATACCACTGACTGATCAGTTCGTCGGGGGAGATGCCTCGCCGATGCATGAGTTCATGTAACTGGTATTCCGCGCCGTCGAAATCACCGGAAAGAATTGTCTGTACCAGGTCACCAATCTCTTCCGGTCGGGCATTCGAGGTAATCTCATAGATCCTGGTGGCATCGATTTCAGGACCGATGATTGCGGCTCCCTGCAGGGCGTTAATTGCCCTTCGCATATCACCCTGCGCAATATAGATGAGTGCATCACGCGCGTCTGCGGTAATGGTAAGCTGTTCCGCTTCTGCTATTCTCTGGATCTCTTCGGCGATTGCTTCATTATCAAGGGGTTTGAACCGGTATATGGCGCATCTGCTCTGAATCGGATCGATAATTTTTGATGAATAATTACAGGACAGAACAAACCGACAGTTCTGTGCGTAGTTCTCCATCGTGCGGCGAAGTGCTGCCTGAGCATCTGAGGTCAGGGCATCTGCCTCGTCAAGAAAGAGAATTTTAAATGATGAGTCGCCCAGTGGGGCGGTGCGGGCAAACTGCTTAATCTGGTTTCGAACCACATCAATGCCCCGTTCATCAGACGCGTTGAGTTCACGGAAGTTCATATGCCAGTTTTCACCAAAAAATTCTCTGGCAAGAGCGACAGCGGAAGTCGTTTTTCCGATACCCGCCGGTCCGGTAAAGAGCAGATGAGGAAGATTTTTCGTTCTGACGTAATTTTTGAGACGTGCGATGATATTCTGCTGTCCGACTACGTCTTCAAGGCGCATTGGCCGGTATTTTTCTATCCAGATAGTCGTCTCTCCCTGCATATTTCTTCTCACCGGTTTCTTGTTACTACTTGATCTGCCAGGGAAATAAGGTCGTTCTTTGAACTGAAAAAAATGCCTGAAAGTGCCTCTATAAGTAGATCTGAATAAAAGAGTAATAATCAGGTCGTGCTAAGAGCGATAGCACAAGAGAGAAGAAACAATGGAAGCAGCACAACGGGTATTTGCAGTGGAATATGCACAGTCACAACGGGGAGAAAAAGGCGTTCGAATTCTTTCTGACAGGAGTCTCTGCAAACGTATGTTCATTATTGGTGCACTTACTGAAGTTTCAGGCAAACCCGGAGAAGTGATGCGCGCACGTTGCGCCGATCCCACCGGAGCATTTACGGTAGAAATTTTTCCGGAATATTCTGAGGCGGCACAGACACTTTCCGAACTTTCTCCCCCCCTCTTTGTCGCTGTTCATGCAAAACCCACCAGCGGTCTGATGACAATCCGGGGCGATACCCTTTGCCCGGTCGAACGTCATGTGCGTGATGCCTGGGTGCTGGAAACCATTACCATGACGCTGCAACGAATGGAACAGTCGCCTTCCCTTACATCTGAAAACCGGGCCGTCCTTCTTTCGGCACTGCGCCGGGCACTGGAAACTGTCCCTGAAACATCAGCTCAGGGATCTGGGAAAGACTATCGTAAGGTCATTCTCTCGATTCTTGAAATCGAAAGCGGGCCGGGCGGCATGCCCCTGTGTGATCTCCTGAGTCGTGCCGAACAATCCGGGATTCCAACTGAGCATGCAAAACTGGTTATTGAAACACTTTGTGAAAACGGGGAATGTTACCAGCCAAAACAGGATCTTGTCCGGCTGCTATAATGAAAAGACAATTCACCTGACGTGAACCCACATCTGAGAAAATCTTTCAAACTCATCTTAAATCTACAATGAATCCTGTTTTTGTTCCTGATGGTCCCGCTCTGTTGATGGAGGGTGAGATACGGCTTCTTCTGATCAGCGATGCCCATTTTGGCGGAGAAAGCGAGCTTGAACGCCGCGGCGTGCATATCAGGAGTCACAGCGAACAACGTCTTGAACGACTTTTTGCCTGTATTGAACAAACCTCTCCGGATCTCCTGCTCTTTTTGGGAGATGTCAAACAATCGGTGCCGGTTATTTCATGGCAGGAAGAGCGCGAACTTCCGTCAATCTTTGAACGGATTCGCGAACGGGTACCGATGCAGGTGATGCCGGGAAACCACGACGGAGGAATCGGACGGTTTCTAAAAGTTGGTGAACTGCTGCCATCAGAGGGCATTCTTATCGAAGACATCGGTTTTTTCCATGGTCACCGCTACCCGGCACCAGCACTGCTGGGGCATTTAATCATCTGTGGCCATCACCATCCGGTAGCTAGCATCTATGATGGGGTCGGATATCCGGTCCGGGCTCACCCGGCCTTTGTGCTATGTGAAACAACCGGTTGTCCGGCACTAAATCCTCCAGATGATGCCAGTCTGGGGAACACCCGATTCCTGATTATGCCTGCATTCTATGAATTTGCAGGCGGTGTAGACGTGCGTACGATTAAACAAAGTGGCCTAAGCCCGCTTGCACGTTGTATTGATGAATCAACAGCGGAGGTAATGCTAAGTGACGGGACCTATCTTGACACCATCGCAGGACTTAAAGAAACCAGCACGTAACTGTCTTTCTCCGGCCATTCAGGATATCCTGAAAGAACGGGGGTTTGAAGAACTTTCGACGACACAGGAAGCAGCGATACCTCCAATTGTACAGGGGAACCATGTCTTAATTATCGCTCCGACCGGTACCGGAAAAACGGAAAGTGCGATGTTGCCGGTCTTTGACCGCCTGAAAAAAAGCAGTAGTGATGGATTTCGTGCTCTCTATATTACACCTCTTCGCTCACTGAACCGGGATATTCTTTCCCGAATGCAGTGGTGGTGCGAGCGTCTGGATCTTTCCATCGGTGTTCGGCATGGCGATACAACACAATACGAACGCAGAAAACAGGCTCTTTCGCCCCCGGATTTACTGGTCACCACACCGGAAACACTCCAGGCACTCTTTCTGGGATCACGTCTGCGAAACCACCTCAAAAATATTGACTACGTCATTATCGATGAAATTCACGAACTTGCCGGTAGCAAACGTGGCGCTCAGCTTTCGGTTGCCCTTGAACGACTCGTTGAATATGCTGGCGAATTTCAGCGCATCGGGCTTTCTGCAACAGTTGGAAATCCCGATGAGGTCATGCGGTTTCTTGTCGGAAACCGGGGCGGTAGTCTGGTAGATATTCCGGTCGCACCTCATATTCAGATGCAGGTCTCCTATGCCGGCGATGAATTCTCCGGACAGGTCAAGGCAGTTGAACGATGTCTTGCCAGTGAACCTTCGACGCTGCTTTTTGTGAATACGCGGGTAACGGCAGAAGCATTAGGACATGCCCTGTACGGACGTGGTGATATAGACGTACATCATGGTTCGTTATCGCGGGATGTGCGTATTGAAGCAGAAGAGCGGTTTAAGTCAGGGGTGTTGCGGGCTCTTATCTGTACTTCCTCAATGGAACTTGGTCTTGATATCGGCCATATTGATCAGGTCGTCCAGTTTGGCTCGCCACGTGAGGTGCGGCGGATTCTCCAGCGGGTCGGACGCGCCGGTCACCGCCTTGATACGGTTTCCCGCGGGACAATTCTCACGACCGGCTTTGACGATCTGCTGGAATCGATGGTCATCTCCCGGAAAGCAAAGGCTAATGAATGTGAGAATCTGCTCGTGCCACGAGGCGCTACAGACGTTCTGGCAAACCAGATTGCCGCGATTGTTGCAGAATATGGAGAGATCTCTTTTCCAAAACTGAACAGCATTGTCTCCCGGTCGTATTGCTTCTGTGATGATGATGAACTCATACAGCGGGTTGCCGACCAACTCACGGTGCACCGTCTTGTACGCATTGATCAGGGTATGGTTTGTCGCACCGGGAGAACCCGGATGTACATGAACACCAACCTCTCTATGATTCATGACGAACGAAGTCTTTTGATCATCGATATCACCACCCGCCGGGCGGTTGGGTCGCTGGATCAATCATTTGTGGTGACCTGGCTTCATACCGGTGCAGCATTTATTGCCAAAGGTCAGGTCTGGGAAGTTCTCAGTATCGAAGAAGGAAAGATTCTCGTCGAGCCGGCCAGACGCCTCAAAGGAGAACTCCCGTCATGGGAAGGGGAGCAAATTCCGGTACCCTTTGCCGTCGCACAGGAGGTGGGGAAAATACGGAGAACACGTGAGATTCAGGACTATGCCCATGACGGCAGGTGCCTGAAGGTCATTCATGAAATGTTTGGAGCGATGGATCACGGGAACCATCTCCTTCCTACGGACCAACATCTTATTCTCGAATATTTTAAAGAAGGGGTTATCCTGAATGTCTGCGGAGGTCATCAGGCAAACGAAGCATTAGCACGAGTTATTTCAATTCTGCTATCCGCACGGTTTGGAACGTCTGTTGGTATCGAGGTCGGTGCCTATCGGATTCTCTTCAGACTGCCCTCCGACGTACGTAGTGCTGATGTGCTGGAAGTCCTGGAAACCCTCGACCCGGATTATATCCCCGGCATTCTTCAGATTGCTCTGAAACGGACTTCACTGTTTAAGTGGCGTTTGATTCAGGTTGCCAGAAAATTTGGTGCCATTGATGCCGATGCGGACTTTGAAAAAATTAGTATTCACCGAATGTTGAATCTGTTTGAAGGAACCGTTCTACAGGATGAAGTATATCGTGAGCTTTTCTCTGAGAGTATGGATGTCAACGCGGCACAGAACATTATTAGATCAATTCGTTCAGGAGAAACACAGATTTCACTTGGTCCACTCAGTCCTCTGGGGAATGCAGGTCTGTCCTCGTCTCATGACCTCGTAGCACCGCCAGGTGTCGATCAGGCAGTCCTCCGGGCGATAAAAAACCGGCTCGAACAGGACCATGTGCTATTGTTTTGTATGAATTGCCGAAAATGGAAGTCGAAACGAACCGTTGCACGGGTAGATGACGAACCAATCTGTCCACTCTGTGGTGCAAAACTCATCGCGGCACTCAAACCCTGGGAAGATGATCTCATCCAGGCAACAAAGAAAAAGAACAAGTCAGAGGAAGATCGTGCTGTCGAGATAAAACTTCTCAGAAATGCAAATCTTGTTCTTTCCGGAGGGAAAAAAGCAGTCCGTGCTTTGGCTGCACGCGGCGTCGGGCCGGAAACCGCATCACGTATTCTTGCGAAAATGGCAGAAGGCGACGAATTCTATAAAGAGATTCTGAAAGCTGAACGGACTTATATCAAAACGCACCGTTTCTGGCAGTGAAAAAAAGATTAAAGAATATTTTCCAGTTTCTTCTCGAGGACATCAAGACCTGCCTTAATGTCATCAAGATTTTTCCCACCAGTAAGAATAATTTTCCCTGATGAGAAAAGAAGTGCAACGATTTTTGGTTCCTTAATGCGGTACACCAGACCCGGAAACTGTTCAGGTTCGTACTCGATATTCTCCAGATTGAGCGTGATAACAACACGGTTCAGGTTAATTTTCCGTCTCATATCATAAGAACAGACAATATTTGTGACCTTGACATCGGGATTTTCCAGAATCTCAGCACCATTTTCTTTCAGCTGCTTGAGAATCTTTTCCTGCCCGATTTCAAGACCCTCATGACTTTGCAGC
>Ga0222639_1001138_pt1 | contig 11485 bp, 10 predicted proteins | sample AntAcemetagen185_FD_179863 | JGI IMG/M metagenome (GOLD analysis project Ga0222639, IMG submission 179863) | Saline water microbial communities from Ace Lake, Antarctica - #185 | ecosystem: Environmental > Aquatic > Non-marine Saline and Alkaline > Saline | place: Antarctica: Ace Lake...
CCATTACTCTTGACTACCGGTCGGGTATTATATCATTTCCATACCGGTACTATAACTCGAAGGTCTAAAGGCTTAAATGAAATCTACCCAGAAGCGTTGGTGGAAATTAATCCCCAGGATGCAGAAGAACTAAAGATTAAAGATGAAGAATTTGTAGAAGTAACCTCTCGGCGGGGAAAGATTAAAGCTAAAGCTAAGGTTACTGAAAAATCAGGAAAGGGTGTAGTATTTATAAGTTTTCATTTTCATGAAGCAGCAGCAAATTTACTTACTAATGCTGCTCTTGATCCGGTATCCAAGATTCCTGAATATAAAGTATGTGCTATAAAAGTAGAGAAAATATCTTAAAAAAACTTAATATAAAAAAGGAGAAAAGTAAAGAATGGATTCGAAAATAAAAGAAATTCAAGAAGTAAAAAATGTTACACCAAATTTTTTGCCACCCGGAGGAATTGCTAAGGCAATGATTGGGGTAGGCAAAGCAAAAACCAACCTATCAGTAATGCAAATGATTATACTTGGTATTTTAGCCGGTGCATTTATTGGTTTTGGGTCTGAATTAGCCACTATGATTAGTTTTGATATGAGCAAATTTTTAGGAGTAGGTTTTACTAAATTTATTTTTGGAAGTGTATTTTCTGTAGGGCTTATTTTAGTAGTAATTGCCGGGGCAGAGCTTTTTACCGGAAATAGCTTAATCTTTGTGAGTGTATTAAGTGGTGATGTTAAAGCTAGTAAATTATTGAATAATTGGTTTTGGGTATATTTTGCTAATTTTGCCGGTTCTCTATTATTGGTATGGATTATGTATGCCACCGAACTTTGGAAAACTGGAAACCTTGGAGTCGGGGCTAAAGCATTAGCTATTGCCAACGGAAAAGTTAATCTTGGCTGGGGAGCCGCTTTTTCCCGTGCTATTTTGTGTAACTGGCTGGTATGTTTAGCAGTTTGGCTAGCAGTAGCTGCAAAAGATGTAGTAGGTAAGATAGCTGCAATATATGTCCCCATTATGGCTTTTGTTGCCAGCGGATTTGAGCATAGTGTAGCAAATATGTATTTTGTTCCTATGGGATTATTGCTAAAAAGTAATGTTGATGTAGTAGCCGCTGCCGGTCTTACCGATAAATTAGCTAATCTTACCTGGGGAGGCTTTATCGCAAATAATTTAATCCCGGTTACTTTAGGGAATGTTGTAGGCGGAGCTTTCTTTGTCTCTACGTTGTACTGGGCGGTCTATTTAAAAGGTAAGAAATAATAATATATTATTCAAGTGAGAAAAGGGGTCATATCTTTTTTAAGATTTGACCCCTTTTTGTTGTACTTTCAAACACAATCATAACTCTTTTTATTTAAAAATATTCATAACATACACCGCGATATTATATATTAAAATAATATGATACGTTGGTTAGCTGGTTAGCCAGTTTACCGGTTATCCGGTTGAAGAATTAAAATTATTTTGATTAAATGTATCGATTAACTCTCGTCTTGCAACTCGAGAACTTGTATTTGAAATTAACGACTAGAATTAAATGGTTAACTGGCAGACAGGGTAACCGGGTAACTACATATAAGCAATACTCGATACTATATACTCGATATTTTCTTTATTAATAGCTACATTTTTTAATAACAAAATGGTATTATATAACACTATGAAAACAAAAAATAAAAAATTACCTTCCTTGACTGCAATTATATTAGCAGGAGGGAAGAGCAGTAGAATGGATTCCGATAAAAATAAGTCGATGCTCAGATTAAATGGGAAGTATCTTATCGATATAGTTAGATCGAGGCTCAAATGTGTAGTAGGGGACAAAATCATTATAGTTGGTTCTCTGGAAAGATACCCCTCTTATAAACAGGTAGTACCAGACCTATTTTCCAGGAAAGGTCCTTTGATGGGGATATATTCTGGTTTAAGAGCATCTCCCTCTCAATATAACATAGTAGTAGGTTGCGATATGCCTTTTTTAGAGGTAAAATTACTTAAGTATATGGCAGAAAATATTAATTCTAATGACATAGTTATTCCTCGTTATGGTGATGGCTACATAGAACCATTATGTGCTATCTATAGTAAGAGATGTTTGGAAGCAATTGAAAGAAATTTAGAGGAGAATATTTTTTCTGTTAGAGCGATTTTCCCTCACTTAAAGGTTAAATTTGTTGAGAATGAAGAGATAAAAAAATATGATCCGGAATTTTACTCTTTTTTTAATATCAATTATAAAAAAGATATGATAGAAGCAGAAAAAATAGTTAATAATAGGAGAGAATGAAATAATTGAAAAAAGATTTGAAGTATAAGAAAGTTGATATAAATCGGGTTAAAAATAATGAGAGAGAGGAAATTTCTGATATTGTAGTAAGAGAGTCAAATCTTGCTATTTTTTTAAATGGGAAAAAGTTGGTCACCTTAAAGGGTAGTCCTGAAAACTATGATTATTTAGGAATAGGATTTCTATATACCTCAGGTATTTTACAGAAAAAAGAAGATATTTCCTCTATAGTTGTAGATAAAGAAGAAAAGACGATTAGAATAAAGGCAAAAAATATTTATTCACCTTTGGAAAGCTCTTTGAGAAATAGTTTAATTCCCCGGAGATCTAATATTGAAGAAAAATTATTAAGTAAATTATTACCTATAAAGTGTTTTTTTAAAGTTAAGGGCGGAATAATATTTACATTGATGCGTACTATGCAAGAAAAAGCTGAACTTTTTAAGCTTACCGGAGGAGTACATAGTTGTGCTTTGGCTGATAAGCAGGGTTCTATAATATTGTTTACTGAAGATGTTAGCCGTTATAACACTATCGATAAAATATTAGGAGAAGCGTTTTTGAAGGATATACCAAGAGGGAATGCCCTAATTCTAACTTCTTGTCGAATAACTTCTGATATTCTAATAAAAATTGCTTTTGGTGAAATACCTATTATTATCTCTCGAGCAGCTCCTACAGATAAAGCTGTGGAATTAGCAAAAAAAACAGGAATAACTTTAGTGGGTTTTGTTCGAGGAGAAAGAATGAATATTTATACTTACCCCGAACGGGTAGAAGTTTAATTAATTGATATAAGGAATGATTGGACAGATTATGCCAGAAGAAGAGATAATTATTGCTATTGATCCAGGAACTAAAAAGTGTGGTTATGCAGTGGTAGATTCTAATTCGAGTGTTTTACAAAGAGAAGTTATTTCCATAGAGGAGACAACAAAGGTTATCGAAAATAGTTTAAATATCTACCAGATAGATAAAATTGTTTTAGGAAACGGTACTAATTACAAAAGCATAGAAGAGAGTTTAAAAAACCACTTTTCGCAATTAAAGATAATTCTAATTGAAGAAAAGTTTAGCACTTTGGGGGCAAGGAAAAAATACTTCGAAGCACATCCGCCCCAAGGTATTTTTAAATTTATTCCTTTGTCTTTAAGAGTTCCGCCTGGTCATTATGATGATTTTGCAGCAGTGCTTTTAGCAGAAAAGTATTTTAAAATTAGTCGTTAGCATAGAATATAGCGTTTAGCGTATAGAAAAACAGTATATAGTATGTAGTATTTAGTAAAGAAAAAAAAGATAGAGAATAGCAAAAAGCAGTAGAAAAAGAGAAAAAGAGGTAGGGGCTCGATTCATCGAGCCCGCCAGAAAAATCACCATAACAATACGGGTCGGACAAATCCGACACATTAAAGCGATATTTTAAATGAAATAGTTTTGAATTTTGAATTATGGTTTTTTGATTTTAGCTTTAACTTTTTAGCTTAATTGAGACAAGTATCTTGCTAATCCAATACTATACGCTATCCGCTCTACGCTATACGCTATAATACGAGATACGAATAAAATTTTGAGAATAAATTAAAATTTATTAATTAAAACATTTTAATTATAATATTGTGGAGGGAAAGAAAATTGACCAAAGTAAAAGTTTTTACCAATATTTTAAAAGCTAATGATAGTATAGCTCAAAGAAACAGAGATATGTTTAATAAAAATAAAGTTTATACCATTAATTTAATGAGTTCTCCCGGATCCGGAAAGACCAGTCTTTTGGAAAGGACCATAGAATCACTAAAAAATGAATTAAAGATTGCAGTGATAGAAGGAGATCTTCAAACCACTAATGATGCTGATAGGATAGGGAAATATGATATTCCGGTGACTCAAATAAATACTGACGGAGCTTGCCATCTTGATGCTAATATGGTAGATGGTGTATTAGATAACTATAATTTTAAAGAAACGAACCTTTTTGTTATTGAAAATGTGGGTAATTTAGTTTGTCCGGCAGGATTTGATTTAGGAGAAGATGATAGAGTAGTTATGGTGAGTATACCCGAAGGAGATGACAAGCCTATAAAATATCCGTTGATATTCCGTAGAGCAAATGTGGTTTTAATAAATAAGATTGATTTATTAGCTTATACAAATTTTAATATGGTTAAAATAAAAAAAGATGCTTTAAATATAAATCCTAATTTAAAGATATTTGAAATTTCTTGTCAAACAGGGGAAGGATTAGATGACTGGTTCGATTGGTTAAAAGAACAGGTGAAAAATAAGTTAGCTGGTTAATTTGGTTACCCAGTTACCCAGTTTACTAGTTGGCCAGTTAAATACTCGTTAGTATATCGTATCGAGTACCATGTGAAGAAACCCATAGTTCAGAATCTTAAACATCTTTCTTTAATTTTAAATTTTGAGTTATGGCTTTACGTTTTGCGCTTTTCTTTTTTCGCTATATAATATATGCTATCATCTAACATACTAAATACATTTTGTATTTTATACTATATATTTGATTAGAAAGTAGTTATTCAATGAAGATTAGAAAAAATATAATTATTAAAGGCATTGTACAGGGGGTCGGCTTCCGACCCTTTATTCATAAATTAGTGCAAAATTATAATCTATCAGGTTGGGTACTTAATTCAAATCAAGGTGTAGAAATAGAAGTTGAGGGAAAAACAGAAGAGATAAATAGTTTTGTTAACAATATAAAAAAGAAACTCCCTCCTTTGGCCAGGATTGAAAAGATAGAAGTAAACCAACTTCCCTTAATAGGTTATAAAGGGTTCTCCATTAAGAAAAGTATAGTTAAAAAAGAGAGTAGTTTTGTCTTGGTCTCACCGGATATAAGTATATGTGAAGACTGTTTGCAAGAATTATTTGATCCTTATAATCGACGTTTCCGTTATCCTTTTATTAACTGTACTAACTGTGGTCCTCGTTTTACCATTATTAAAGATATCCCCTATGATCGGAAAAAGACTACGATGAGTAATTTTAAAATGTGCTCTTTGTGTCAGGGAGAGTATGATAACATAAAGGATAGAAGATATCATGCTCAACCAAATGCCTGTGCCGATTGTGGTCCGCAGGTATCTTTTTACCAAAATAAAATAAAATTAGAAGGCATTGACCCCATAGAAGAAGCTGCTAAACTTTTAAAAGAAGGGAAAATTGGTGCGATTAAAGGATTGGGAGGTTTTCATTTAGCTTGTGATGCCACCAATAATAAAGCAGTTGCAAGATTACGACGGTTAAAAAATAGAGAGGCTAAACCCTTTGCTATAATGTCTTTTAATTTAGAAAAAATTAGGCAATATTGTAAACTCGGGGAAAAAGAAAAAGAATGGTTGGTGAATCGGGCTCGCCCCATTGTCCTTTTGCAAAAAAAGGAGGATAGCTTGATCTCACCATTGGTAGCTCCGCGTAATAATTATTTGGGAGTAATGTTACCCTATACCCCCCTTCATTATCTATTATTAAAAGATAATTTTACCGCTTTGGTAATGACCAGTGGCAATATTACTGATCAGCCAATAATTGCTGATAATCTGGAAGCCATGGAGAAGTTAGACGGGATAGTTGATTTTTTTCTTTCCTATAATAGAGATATATTTAACCGCTGTGATGATTCTGTAATAAAAATTATAAATAATGATAATGTGTTTTTTCGAAGATCAAGAGGATTTGTACCCAACCCTATAATTCTTGATTTCAAGTTAAAAGAAGTGTTGGCTTTGGGAGGGGAATTAAAAAATACCATTAGTTTTTCTAAGGAGAATTACATTTTTCTCAGTCAATATTTGGGGGACCTAAGGAGCGTAGAAACTTTGGAATTTTTTAAAGAGTCTATAAAAAGTTTTAAAAAAATGTTTAGAGTAAAGCCTGAAATTATTGCCTGCGATCTTCATCCCGATTACCTCTCTACCCAATATGCAGAGGAAATAAAAATTAAAGAGGGATTAAGAGTAGTAAAAGTTCAACATCATCATGCCCACATAGTAAGTTGTATGGCCGAAAATAAAGTTAAGGAAAAACTAATTGGGGTGGCTTATGATGGAACTGGTTACGGAGATGATGGTAACATATGGGGAGGAGAATTTTTATTGTGTGATTTGAAAAAATATTTTCGAGTAGGCCATTTAAAATACTTTCCCTTGCCCGGGGGAGATAAGGCTATTGTAGAACCCTGGAGGATGGCGTATAGTTATTTATATTCTATCTATGGCCCAAAGGCAAAAACACTCGATATAAATTTTATCCGCAGAATAGATTATGATAAATTATCTATTATTGAAAAGATGATCGATAAAAATATAAATTCTCCACTTACTTCCAGTTGTGGACGTCTCTTTGACGCAGTATCCTCGTTAATTGGGATAAGAGATGAAATAAGTTATGAGGGGCAGGCGGCTATGGAATTGGAATCGTTCTGTGCATCCGGAATAACAGGGAGATATAAATTTAATATAGACAAAGAAGAAGAGAAATTTATTATTAACCCTCAAGAAATTTTTATAGATATAATTGCAGACCTTAAAAAGGGGTTAGACAAAAAGGTAATGGCTACCAAATTTCACAATACCGTAGCTAAATTTACGGTAGATTTATGTGGTAAAATAAGAGAAAATACCGGAATTAATGAAGTTGCTTTAAGCGGAGGGGTATTTCAAAATAAATATTTAACCGAAAAAGTTGTATTCTTATTAGAAGATAAGGGATTTAAAGTATATATACAGAGGAAGGTTCCCCCTAATGATGGGGGCGTATCTCTGGGGCAGGCAGTAGTTGCGGGAAGTTAATAACGTAGAGCGGGTAGCGTTTAGCGGATAGAAAATTAGTTAGCCAGTTAGCCAGTTTACCAGTTAATAGGTTCCAGGCTGCAGGTTTCAAGATTATTTAGTTAACCTGTTTACCAGTTACCTGGTTGCCCAGTTATAAGATATAAGATAAAATAAAACCGCAGAACAGGCGTCTTGCTTGTCACGGTAGGGGTTCGATTTATCGAACCCGTCCGTTTCTTCTGTCATTCCTGCGAAAGCAGGAATCTATTTAAATGTCATTGCGTGTCTCGATTTGTTAGGATACAGCAATCTAATCTGAAAATTGATTTTATTTATCTAAAAACTAAAAACGAATAACTAAAAACCAGTCTTCTAATTTAATCGGTCAATCGGTCAATTAATCTTAATCTTAATCGGTCAATTGGAGAATTGGTCAATTGGTCAATTAATTTATAGCCTGCATTTAAAGGGAGGAAAGAAAATGTGTTTAGCAATACCGGGAAAAGTTAAGAAAATATTTGATGACCATACAGCGGAAATAGAAATCGGGGGAATTGTTAAGAATGCGAGTTTAGATCTAATTCCTCAAGTTATAGTGGGTGATTATGTTCTTTTACATGCCGGTTTTGCCATTGAAGTTATTGACCAAGAAAAAGCTTTGGAAATATTTAGGGCCTGGGAGGGGAAGATAGATTGAGATATGTTGACGAGTATAGAAATAAAGAAATAGCTCAGAAAATACTCCGGAAAATTAAAAGTATTTCTAAAAAAAAGATTAATTTAATGGAGGTTTGCGGAACTCACACCGTAGCCATATTTAGAAATGGCATTAGAAAAATTCTACCCTCAAATATCAATCTTATCTCCGGGCCGGGTTGCCCGGTATGCGTCACCCCCATTCCTTATATTGATGAAATAATTGCTCTATCCAAAAAAGATAATTTTATTATAACTACTTTTGGAGATATGATCAGGGTTCCTGGCTCCACCTCTACTTTAGAAAAAGAAAAGAGCGATGGAGCAGATATCAGGATCGTTTACTCTACTTTAGATGCTTTAAAGATCGCTCAGGATAATTCCTCTAAAGAAGTTGTATTTATGGGAGTGGGATTCGAGACAACTTCTCCTACCATTGCCAGTGCTGTACTAAAAGCACAAAAAGAAAAGATTAGCAATTTTTCCGTTTTGAGTGTAGCAAAAATTATGCCTCCTGCAATGAAAGCCTTATTAGAAGGTAAAGAAGTAAACATTGATGGATTTATCTGTCCTGGGCATGTAAGTGCGATTATTGGGAGTCAACCCTATAGCTTTATTACTACTCAGTATAAAATCCCCTGCGTTATCTGCGGATTTGAGCCTCTGGATATCCTACAGACTATTTATATGTTAGTTAAACAGATTGAAGATGATAGAGCAGAAGTAGAAATACAGTATGAACGAGCAGTTAAACCTGAAGGGAACAAGGTTGCTTTGGATAAAATTAATGAAGTGTTTAAGGTAGTTGATTCCGATTGGAGAGGGATGGGCAATATTTCTCTTAGCGGTTTAGAAATAAAAGATAAATATGAACAATTTAATGCTAGAAAATTCGAAGTAGAAATAGAAAAAACTAAAGAACCTAAGGGGTGCCGTTGTGGAGAGGTACTAAGGGGAGTGATAATTCCACCAGAATGTCCTCTTTTTAGGAAAGTTTGCACTCCTGAAAACCCACAAGGGGCATGTATGGTTTCCGCCGAAGGTACTTGTGCCGCCTATTATAAATATAACTAGTCGCTAGTGAATAGTGAATAGTATTTAGTGTAAACACAAGTTACAAGATGCGAGATACAAGGTGCAAGTTAACAGTTTTTGCTTTTTAGCTTATAGATAAAAAGAACCAGTCGACAGTTTTTAGTTATCAGTTCTTAGTTAGCAGGGCGTATCGCCATATCCTTGTCCTACTAACGACTATTCACTAACGACTAGTTATGGAAGGAAAAATTAACAATGAAAGAAGATAAGATATTACTAAGTCATGGTAGTGGAGGGAAATTATCTTATAATTTGACTAAAGATTTGTTTTTGGCTAATTTTGACAATCCTCATTTAAAAAAACTTGACGACGGAGCTATCTTAAATATCAATGGTTTAAAATTAGCTTATACTACCGATTCTTATACGGTAGATCCTTTATTCTTTAATGGGGGTGATATTGGTGAGCTGGCAGTTAATGGAACGGTTAATGATTTGTCTATGTGTGGAGCTGAACCTTTATATTTGAGTTGTGGTTTTATTTTAGAAGAAGGGATTGCTTTCACTTTATTACAGAAAATAGTAGAAAGTATGAAAAGAGCGGCAAATATAGCCAAAGTAAATATCGTTACCGGTGATACTAAAGTAGTAAATAAAGGAGCAGTAGATAAGATATTTATTAATACTTCCGGTATAGGAGTAATAAAAAAGGGAATAAATATTTCGGGAAGCAATGCCCAAATTGGAGACTTAATTATAATAAATGGAACAATAGGTGACCATGGGATTACGGTATTATCAGAAAGAGAAGGGTTAAAATTCGAAACAACAATCAAAAGTGATACCGCTCCGCTTTCTAGTTTAGTTAAGGATATGTTAAATGTTAGTAAAGATATTCATGTATTAAGAGATCCTACTCGGGGAGGTTTATCTACCACCTTAAATGAAATAGCCTTATCTTCAAAAGTAGATATAGAGATAAATGAAGGCGATATCCCTATTCAGGAAGAAGTAAGGGCAGCCTGTGAAATATTAGGTTATGATCCTTTGTATCTCGCTAATGAAGGTAAATTAGTGGCATTTGTTCCTTCCGAAATTGCACTAGAAGTATTTAAAAAGATGAGAAAGAGTAAATATGGAAAAGAATCAAAAATTATCGGTAGAGTAGTAAAAAAATCGGAGGGGAAGGTTTATCTTAATACTGGTATTGGTGGAAAAAGAATAGTCGATATGTTAACCGGAGAACAGTTGCCAAGAATATGCTAAAACAATGTAAAGCGAAAAACGAAAAGCGCAAGCTAAATTCGTATCTCGTATCTAGCATCTCGTATCTCGTAAAGAAAATAGAAGTCAGGAGCCTTGCTCGTATTGAGTATCGAGTATTGCGCAAAGAAAATAGTAATATATAACATGTAGGGGCAGACATTGTGTCTGCCCGTAATGAGTAATACGTAGGGGCTTGATTTATCATGCCCGCCCTGTGTAGTAATCTTTGCTACTACACAGAGCGGGCAAAACTCGGGTCGGATGAATCCGACCCCTACATTAAAAGCAATACTTTATATAAAAAGTTTTGAATTTTGAATTATGGTTTTTCCCTTTTAGTTCTTATTTTTTAGCTTAATTAGGGCAAGCATCTTACTAATTTAGAACTATACGCTAAACGCTACCCGCTGTACGCTATACTAAATACTAACGACTATTCACTATTCACTATCGACTAATAAATAAAGGGGGGCAAATAAATTATGAAAGCAAAAGAAGAAAGTGCTTATGTTAAATTAGCGCGAGAAACAATCGAAAATTATATAAAACAGGGGAAGATAATTATTCCTCCGCCGGGCCTTCCCGAAGAGATAGTTAATCAAAAAGCAGGGGTGTTTGTCTCTCTTAAAAAATTTAGTGATTTGAGGGGATGTATAGGAACTTTTATGCCTACTCAAGAAAATATAGCCCAAGAAATTATAAAAAATGCCGTTAGTGCTGCTGTTGATGACCCCCGTTTTTCTCCGGTAAATACTTCCGAATTAGATGATTTAACTATTTCTGTGGATGTTCTATCTGCCCCGGAAGAAGTTAAGGATATTTCTCAGCTTGACCCCAAGAAATATGGGGTAATCGTTAGTAGTGGCTATAAAAAGGGTTTATTGTTACCTGATTTAGAGGGTGTAGATACAGTGGAGTACCAGATTGACATTGCCAAGCGTAAAGCAGGAATATATCCCGGTGAAAAAGTAAAATTATATCGCTTTGAAGTGAAAAGATTTTTTTAATTAGTCGTTAGTCGTTAGTGAATAGTATTTAGTAATAAAATGAAAAACTAAGAGCACAAAACGTAAAGCCATGGCTCAAAATTTATAATTTAAATATATATTATTCTATATTGAGTTTCATACATCTTGTTTTACATGTAATGTTGTAGTTACCCAATCCTTTATTTTTTGTAAATAAATGATAGAACATACGGTTGAATAAAGCGTATTCTATATATTTGAATTAAAAGGGCAGACACAAGGTCTTGCCCCTACTAACGACTATTCACTATCTACTAACGACTAATTTAATTGGTGAATTGGCTAATTGGTCAATTGTTTTATCTTGCATCTTTCTTTGTATTTTGAATTTTCTTTATTACTCATTACTGTTTACTGTATTTACATCTTGTATTTTCTTTACTAA
>Ga0222639_1001149_pt1 | contig 11400 bp, 11 predicted proteins | sample AntAcemetagen185_FD_179863 | JGI IMG/M metagenome (GOLD analysis project Ga0222639, IMG submission 179863) | Saline water microbial communities from Ace Lake, Antarctica - #185 | ecosystem: Environmental > Aquatic > Non-marine Saline and Alkaline > Saline | place: Antarctica: Ace Lake...
CTCCCAGCATATCTAAATTTAACAACATCGATTCCCCCTCGATAAATTCAAAACATAAATTAGCATTTCCAGGTAATCTATTAGTTGGATGGCCGTTCAAACGAACATTTCCTATTTTATCCATAATCCTCTTGATTAATTTATCTCTTAGTCTAACTACCCTATCTTCTACTCCTTTAGCCAACCTTTTTTCCGCCAGCTCAGCAGCTTTCCCTATTCCTACTAGTCCCGGCACGTTTTCTGTACTAGCTCTTTTATTTTTCTCCTGGCTACCTCCATCTATCAAAGAAACTATTTTAGTTCCTTTTTTAAGATAAACTACTCCTACACCCTTAGGACCATAGAATTTATGTCCGGACATTGATAACATATCTACTCCCAGATCATTAACGTCTATAGGAATGTGCCCTACTGTTTGTACTGAGTCGGTATGGAAATATATCCCTGCTTCTTTTACAATTTTAGCTATTTCTTTAATTGGTTCAATAGTCCCAATTTCATTATTAGCATGCATAATAGTTACCAATATAGTTTTATCAGTAATAGCTTTTTTAACTTCCTCCGGGTCTACCAAACCATATTTATCTACTGGCAAATAAGTTACCCTAAATCCCTGTTTCTCTAAAAACTGGCAAGAATGCAGGACAGCATGATGCTCTATCTTCGAAGTAATAATATGATTCCCTTTATTTTGATTAGCCCAGGCTATTCCTTTTATGGCATAATTATCTGCTTCAGTTCCCCCGGCAGTAAAAACAATTTCTGCAGGATTTGCACCGATTAAATGAGCTACCTTTCCTCTGGCTTCTTCTACTGCATCTCTGGTTTCCTGTCCAAATGAATGGATACTATTAGGATTACCATATTTTAAAGCAAAATAAGGTTTCATTTCTTCAAATACTTTTACATCCGTCGCTGTGGTTGCCGCATGGTCCATATAAATCCTTTTCATAAAACCATTTCCTCCTTAAACCTTTTCCGCCTTCCTAAATTACAGCGCGAAAAAATTATATTATATATGAGTAATTTTGTCAACTTATATTTTTCTAAATTTATTTATTGATTTAGAACTATCTCTTGGGCATTTTCTTTGGCAATCCGTTCTATAAATTCTTTGAAGATTAACCAAGCAGTAGCCATTCCCAATTTCTTAACTTTTTAACCAGGTAACCAATTAATCAGCTAACTAACTATATAAATTTGACAACCCGGCCTAAAATAAATCCTAATAATATTCCAATGAGAAAAATACTAGTTAAAAGCTTAGCGTTAGTTACCTCTTTAACCCCTCTAATCCTGATAAAGGTTAAAGTCACCAGGTACGCTATCCCATTTATAGTAATAAAGAAGGGCCAGATTATTACTTTGGCTACAATCGGCCCTATATAGGGAATTGATTGAATGATAAAAAGAACTTGAGAAAAAACTTGTCTGGCTATCTCCATAAAAATTCCCAATAAGGCTACAATTGCCGTAGTCAATATTTTATCTACCCCAAAAGAAATTAATACATAAAAGACAGATATCATTATTAATATGGTTACGGCAATTTCTAAATCTTCCTTAAACTTCGGCTTTTTCAGTTTAGGTTTAAAATCTTTGCTCACTTTCTAAAATCCTTTATAATTTTAAATATAAATTTAAATATCATCTATCTTGGTTTTAATTAGGATTTATCGCTTTTTGTAGATTGCTCGGCAGCTTCTTCTCTTTTTTCTTCTGCTCTTTCTTTAATAGAACTTATGCCTATTATTATCGCAAATATTCCACCAATCAATAGAAAAAAAGGCACCAAGGCTGCTAAAGCTTTTAGAAATAATAACCACCATTCAATTAATCCTAATATCCCTAAAATTACGCCTGCTATTCCTCCCAAAATAATCCACATCTTAATTTACACCTCCTTAATAAATAAATTTAAAAATTTTAAGTATCAATTTAAAATATAAAAAATTTATTCTTAAATCAGTATCCTGTAAATTATAATATAAAAATCGATGGATTGAAAAATATTTTTAATCTTCTATCTTTTTAAGCAAAAGATCAATAATAGTTTTGCCAACATTTTTAATTTGGTAATATAATTTTACTCTTTTTTTATAATCTTCTTTTTAATAGCATAATTCAACATTAAAATAAGAAAATCCTCTATTTTCACTATTTTAATATTAAATTATACTATCACCTAATGCCAAAGAAATTAAATTCTCCTATATATTTTCCCCATTCTATGTCTATTTTTTCTACAATTGCACTTGCCGGCCCCTGATAACACCAGCTTATTAGCTTTTTTACTTTTTCTTCCTCCCCTTCCACAACTATCTCTACTTTACTATCCCAGCAATTCCTGACCCATCCCTTTACCCCTAAGCCTTGGGCAATATCCTGGGTATAATAACGAAAAGCTACTCCCTGTACTCTTCCTAAAATTAAAAGATGAACTCTTACCTTTTTTACATTTTTTTCCTTATTTTTTATCTCTTCTTCTTTCATATATTTCCTGTCTTTTCCCTTCTTCACTAAATAACTACATACTATCTATATACTAATTCCGCTTCTGACTATTCGCTATACGCTATACACTATTTTCCTCACGCGATACTATATACCTTTTTCCTAATCACTTATCACTTATCACTCATTACTTTACTGTATTTATGTACTCGATACTAATTTTCTATCCCCATTTTACCCCAAAACAAAAAAATTAAAAAGAATTAATCCGATTTTATTTTTTCTGTATTTTTCTTTTTCCCACGCTCCACGCTATAACACTCGATACTCGATGCTAATTTTGCCTTTATAAATAGAGAAGAATAATATATAATAAATCTATACTGATTAGAAAGCAACATAATATAAAGAGGTGAAAGTTAATTCTAAATTTAATTTTATTTCTTCTAACTATAGTTTCATGTTTTTTTGTTGGTGGTATCTGGTATGCCCTATTTTTAATCACTATTCTACTTGCTCACGAATTAGGACATTTCTTTGTTAGCAGAAAATATGGGGTAGAAGTTACTCTTCCCTTTTTTATTCCCTTTCCTCTATCCCCTTTTGGAACTTTGGGGGCAGTTATCAAAATGAAAGGAATTATGCCCAATCGTAAAGCTTTATTTGATATCGGGATAGCTGGCCCTTTTGTAGGTTTAGTTCTCACTATTCCTACTATAATAATCGGGCTTAAACTATCAGAAGTAGCAGTTATTTCAGAAATTGAGGGACCGGTTATGCCTCTGGGAAGCTCAATACTATTCTCATTTATAGAAAAAATTATGTTTGGTCATCTTCCCGAAGGCCAGGATATAATTCTGCATCCTATAGCTTATGCCGGCTGGGTAGGATTGTTCGTAACTGCTTTAAATCTCCTTCCGGTTGGACAGTTAGATGGCGGACACGTAATTTATTCCTTGTTCGGCAAAAATAGTAAAATTGCTTATTATATAACCCTGGGTATTTTAGGCCTTATCTGTATATTTATTAATCCAGCGTGGACATTATTATTAATCTTACTTCTTATATTTGGATTTAATCACCCTCCACCATTAGACGATTTTACTCCTTTAGATAAAAGAAGAAAAATATTGGGAATCTGCGCCTTAATTTTTTGTGTCTTATCTTTTACTCCTGTACCTTTTCAAATATAGCATTTAACTAAATTAACTCATTTAAATGATTATTTAAAACTGATTAAATTAATTTTTTAAAAAAAATTTAAAATATTTTCAAAAAAAAGAAGGATTTTTTATTTAAATGTAGTATTAATACAATAAATACAAAATATAACATAATAAAATTTTCTCTAACCAGGCTAAAAAATATCTTACTAAATACATTAATCTAAAAATAGCTGGTAAATAAAAAAAGAAAGAAGGTGATTTCAGAGAAAAATATTATTTAGATTAAAAAAAGGGGGTAAATAGTAGAATAAAACATATTTTAGTTAAGGATAATTTATTTTTTAAATTTTTTGTCATATAAAAAATTTCATTTAATTTTAATAAAGTTTATTAACTTATTATCAACATATTAAAGTTATTTAGAATAACGATTGAAATAATAATATTTAAATAATAGGAGGAAAAAAAAATGGAACGTGAAACATGGAGTAAGCGAAGTTATTTTATCTTCGCTGCATTAGGATCTGCCATTGGTTTAGGTAATCTCTGGAGATTTCCTTATCTTACTTATAAATATGGTGGAGCAGCTTTCTTAATAGCCTGGATGGTAGGTTTGATCTTAATAGGTCTCCCCTGGTTAATAGTCGAGTTTGGTATGGGAAAATATTTTGCAAGCAGTGCTCCCGGTGCCTTTGAAGGAATTGGGAAAAAATGGGAATGGCTCGGATGGTGGGCGGTATTCTGTGCCTTCTTAATTGATACTTACTATGTTGTAGTTATGGCCTGGGCATTACGCTATGTAGGCGCTTCTACTATTATGGCCTGGGGTAGAGGAGAAGCAGGCGCTAAAGGAGCCAGTTCATTCTTTTTCGAAAACGTATTACAACTTTCTTCTGGACCAGATAAATTAGGAACACCTATAGGATCACTCGTACTATGTCTACTTATTGCTTGGATAATTATTTTCTTAATAATATACAAAGGAACAAAAGTTATTGGTCCGGTTTCTCAATATGTAATGATTATTGCCTGGGTTTCATTAATAGTCCTCGTAGTAAGGGGATTAACTCTACCTGGAGCAGTTAAAGGCCTTAACTATTACCTCTCTCCTGACTTTAGTCAGTTAGGACATTTAGACCTATGGTTTGCTGCTTTTAGCCAAGTAGCCTTTACTCTTTCTTTAGGAATGGCCGGTATGTATGCCTATGGTAGTTTTATAAAAAAGAAAGGCGACGTTAATAATAATGCCTTTATAACTGGTTTTGGTAATTGTGCTACCAGTTTCTTTGCTGGCTTTGCTATATTTAGCGTTGTAGGATTTATTATGCAATCCTTATCTATTCCTGTGGGAGAAGTCAGTACTTCCAGTGTGGGACTGGCCTTTGTAACCTTGCCAGTAGCCATTTCTATGTTACCTGGTGCCAATAGCCTATTTGGTATTATCTTCTTCAGTGCTTTATTTATAGTGGGCCTTTCTTCAGCTTACTTTTTGGCTTATGGAGGAGTAATTTCCCCACTTATGGATAAATTTGGCTGGAATAGAGAAAAAACAAGCCTTATCTTTTGTATAGTTAGTTTTCTTATAGGTATTCTATTTACTACTAATGGAGGACTTTATTGGGGTCCAGATATTTTAGATAGAGCAGTCGCTTTTTATGGTCTATTGATAACCGGTATCTTAGCCTGCTTAGTAGTAGGTTGGGTATTCCCGGTTAGTAAATTAAGAGAATTTGTCAATGAAACTTCTGATTTTAAAATCGGTGTTTGGTTTGATTGGATGGTAAAATTAGTTGCACCAATCGGCCTTACTTTTGTTGTTCTTTACGGAGGTTTTATCCCAGACATTAAAGCATCTTATGGTGGATACCCCAGATGGGCTAGTAATTTTATTTGGATTGTCTTGATAGTAACCTTAATTTTAAGTTTTGTACTTCAATCTAAAAAGACCAAAGGTGTCTCTGTTAATAGTACTAAATCGGAGGTGAAAGAAAAATGAGTGCAGGAGCAATAATTACTACAATTGTAATGTGGACAATATTTATTTGGGGTTTATCCTGGTGTTCTTCTAATTTTAAAAAGAGTAAGAGTAAATGGGAATAATTAAAATTAGATAAAATAAAATTGACCACAATTAGATAAAATAATTTTTAGACTAAATTAATAATTAAAAACTGAGGCATTCTTATTTTTAAGATTGCCTCAGTAAACTTAAAAAAATAAAAATTAATCAATAGATTTAAGGAGGTAAATCATAATGGATAAAAATAGTGGCATTCCACAAAGAGAACATTTAGCATCCCGGTTAGGATTTTTATTAGTTTCTGCTGGTTGTGCTATTGGGCTGGGCAATGTTTGGCGTTTTCCTTTTATTACTGGTAAGTACGGTGGGGCTGCTTTTGTAATAGTTTATTTAATTTTCCTGGCTATCTTAGGATACCCAGTTATGGTAATGGAATTTTCTATGGGTCGAGCTAGTCAATTAAATCTTGCAGGAGCAATGAAAAAATTAGAACCAAAAGGTAGTATATGGCATATATATGGTTATGCCGGTATTTTAGGTAATATCGTTTTAATGATGTTTTATACTACGGTTGCCGGATGGGGTTTCTATTATCTATTTCGTACTTTATTCGGAGGGCTTAAAGGACTTTCGCCCGATCAAGTAGGAGCAGCTTTTGGTGGATTATTAGGAAATACTTGGGTATTGATATTCTGGATGGCTGTAGTAGTATTCCTTGGATTTGGAATCTGTGCTATGGGACTACAAAAAGGTGTAGAAAAAGTTTCCAAATTTATGATGTCCTCACTATTTGCTCTACTAGTTATAATGATTATAAGATCGGTTACTCTAAAAGGTGCCGGTCCAGGACTTGCATTTTATCTAAACCCAGACTTTTCCCATCTAAGTTGGGAAGGTATTTCGGCAGCTATGGGGCAGGCATTCTTTACCCTTAGTTTAGGAATTGGTAGTATGACTATTTTTGGTAGTTATATTGGAAAAGAAAGGTCTCTTGCTGGAGAATCAATAAATGTCATAATACTCGATACTTTAGTAGCTCTTATGGCTGGTCTAATTATCTTTCCTGCTTGTTCTGCTTTTGGAGTAGATGCTGGTGCTGGACCTGGACTTCTCTTTGTAACTTTACCTAATATATTTAATAAAATGTTAGGTGGACAATTCTGGGGTACCCTCTTTTTTATTTTCCTAACTTTTGCAGCTATGACTACAGTCGTTGCTGTTTTTGAAAATATTATGGCTTTTACTATGGATGAATGGCATTGGGAAAGAAAAAAAGCAGCCTGGATTAATAGTATAACTCTTTTTATCCTTTCACTTGCTGTTCCTCTTAGTTTTGGGCCTTGGAGTAGTTTTCAACCTCGAGGGGCTGGAACTGGTGTTTTAGATTTAGAAGATTTTATTGTCAGTAATAACCTTTTACCTATCGGTTCTTTAGTTTTTGTCCTCTTCTGTTCCTGGAAATTTGGTTGGGGTTGGGATAATTTTATTAAAGAATCAGATACTGGAACTGGCATAAAATTCCCCAAATGGACCAGAGGATATATAACTTATATTTTACCGATTATCATTTTATTCCTTCTACTTAAAGGATGGGGAGTATTTTAAACTACTTAATTCTAAAAAAAAGGGGGGTATTCATACCTCCCTTTTTTTATTATTTAATTTCTCTTTAATTTTCTTTCTTTAATAAAAAAGGGGAACGAAGTCTGAACTCCCAAAGCACCTGCCTTATTTTGTTTTTAGTGTCTTGCAATACTTCTGCTGCAGTTCTATTTAAATAAATTTTTTCCGAATCATCTAAAGAAATTATTTTATTATTACGAATCGAGAGTGTGGAAGTAGTTCCTTCTACTAAAACATTTATTTCATAAGGAGCCAAATCAATGCTAAGAAATTTATCCAGATTTTGAGCAGCTTCTATTATTTTCGAATAGATTTCCTTATTTTCAGGAAAAGATAGATTTAAGATAGGAATATCATCAATATAGATGATACCCACACTCAAAGAATCTTCAAATATATATTTAGTGCTTACTTTTAGATAATCAGTAATAGCCCGTCTATCGATATCTATTCCTCTTTCTTTTAGTTTATCTTTTACATAATTAACTCGATTTTCAGTTTCAGGATGAGTTTGAAATATTCCCAAATTTACTTCCGGTTTAAACATTTCCTGGGTATACAATCTTTCTAAAAAAGTTAAAAAACCTACCGGGGTATATTCTGTTTTGGTTAAAAGCTCTATGGCGGTTAAATCTGCCTCTTCTTCATATTTTCTACTGTATTGATTAAGAAAAGTTATAGTGGTAAGTTTCCCTAATACACCTACATCTGGTTCCCTGGTTAAAAGAACGGCTAAAATAGTTAACAAGGTAAATTTAGTATTATCTCTGGTCTGTTTTAAGGCATGATTGTGGATTACGTGGGCAATTTCGTGAGCTAAAATTCCAGCTAATTCATCATCTGATTGAATATAATCAAAAAGGTCATAAGTTACATAAATATATCCGCCCGGAATAGAAAAAGCATTAGGTCCATCCTCCTTTAATATCCTGAAGTGAAATTGCATCTCTCTCATTTCAGAAGATTCAACCAGTTTATTGCCAATCTCAGTAATTAATGAATTTTGATTTAAATCCTCAACCACTTCATATTTTTTCTCAATATTTTCAGAAAGCTTCTTCCCTAATTTCTGCTCCTTATCAAAATCTCTTTCTGCAGAAAATGAATTAAGGCTTAGCAATAAAAAAATTAGTAGAAAAACTATTACAAAAACTAATTTACTTATTAACTCTTTATTTCTTCTCATTTTCCTTCTTTTCTTTTTCTTTCTTGACTCGATACTGTTTGTTTCCCTATCCGATATCTCTTCTTCTATTTCTTTTCTTTCCTTCACTCAATACTCGATACTCGATACTGTTTTTACTATATGCTCAATACTGTTTTCACGCTCTATGCTCTTTTTTTTACAAAATCCTTTAAATTCGTCAAGGCAAAATCTAAAGCCTCATGAATTCCCTCAACTCTTTTCCCTCCGGCTTGCGCAAAATTGGGAGCTCCGCCTCCCCGGCCTTCGATAAATTTTCCCGCTTCTCTTATCAGCCCATTCATATCATATTTTAAAACTCTGGAACAGGCAAACAATATCTTTGCTCCTTCTCCCTCTCCTTTGCCTTTAATTCCAGCTAAAACCACTATATTGTCATCCAGATCAATAGTCTTCTGAACTAATTCCCTTACTTCTTGAAAATTTTTCTCTTCAAACACTTTATTTATAATCTTTATTCTATCATCTATAAGAGAAGATTCGTTGATCAAATTTCTTGCCTCATAATCCTGTAATTTTTCTTTAAATCCTTTTAATTTCTTTCTAATCTCTTTTTGCTCCTCAAGCATCCTGTCTATCGCTTCTCCCAGTTCGGAATCCTTAATAGTTAATTTATTTGAAATATTCTTGATCAATTCATTCTTCCAGGAATAATCTTCCCAGGCACGCCAGCCACAGATAAATTCCAGACGAATTTTTTCTCCTCTCTTTTCCCATTTAGTAATTTTAATCAATCCCACTTCCCCGGTTGTCCGACAGTGAGTTCCTCCACAGGCAGAAAGATCGAAATCTTCCACCTCAATTATTCTTATCTTCCCTTTTCTATGTGGCATCTTCCTTAAATTTAATCTCTTTAACTCCTCTTCTCCCTCCACAAAATAACATTTTACAGATCTATTATTAAAAATAATTTCATTGGCACATTCCTCTGTTTTTTCAACTTCCTCTTCAGTCATCTTTTTTTTTGCAATATCCAAAGTACAAACTTTTTCTCCCAGATGAAAAGATACGGTTTCAGCACCATATATCTCTATCAATGCTCCGGACAAAATATGCTGCCCCAAATGTTGCTGCATATGGTCAAATCTTCTCTCCCAATTTATCTTTCCGATTACTTCGGAATTTATCTCCTCTTTTAGCTCTTTTTTTAAAATATGAATTATATCATCATTTTCTTCTACAACTTCAACAACTGGAACATCCTGGATAATTCCAACATCATAGGGTTGACCTCCTGAGGTAGGGTAAAAAGCAGATTCATCCAGGACAACCGCTGGCCGATTATCTATCTTTATCTTCTTTAAAACTTTAGCTTTAAATTCTTTTAAATAAGAATCTTGATAATACAATCTTTTCGTCAATATATTTTCGCTCCTTCCAAAATTCATATCTTACATCTTGTATCTCGTGAATTGTATCCTGTAGATACAGTAATAAGTAACATGTAATGAGCAATAAGATTAAATTCCAAAAAATTCCTGAGCATTACAAGAGGTAACATCGGCTACTTTTTCCAAACTAATCCCTTTTATTTCCGCAATCTTTTCGGCAATCAGTGGAATATATTTCGGTTCATTTGGTTTCCCTCGAAAGGGATGTGGAGCTAAAAACGGAGAATCTGTTTCTAAAAGAATATTTTTTAAAGGAATTTCTTTGGCAATCAGTTGTAATGTTTTAGCATTCTTAAACGTAACCACTCCTCCTATCCCAATATAATATCCCTCTTCTAAACACTTTCGAGCCATATCCATATCTCCCGAAAAACAGTGAACTACTACTTTCAGCCCTTGAGCTCCTTCTTTGAGAATTTTCATAATATCCCGGTGAGCTTCTCTATCATGAACAATAAGCGGTAAATCTAATTTACGGGCTAAATTTAAATGCTTTTTAAAAGCTTCCATCTGTTGCCTGATAGTACTACGTCTTCTGTAATAATCTAAACCGGTTTCTCCGATAGCCACTGCCTTTTTATTATGGGCTAATTTCTCCAATTCTTCCCATCCTAAGACATCCATTAATTTGCTCTCATTGGGATGATAGCCAATAGCTGCATAAACTCCTTCAAAAAGAGAGGCAAATTCCAGGGCAATTTTACTGGATTCCAAATCAATTCCCACAGTAACCATCTTGGTTACTTTCTTTTCTGCTGCATCCTTTACTACTTCTTCGGCATTTCTTTTTATTAAATCAAGATGAGTATGCGTTTCCACAAAAAATGTACTTACCGTAATCACTCCCTTTGTTCTTTTTTTGATATTCTATCACTCTTTTAGTCAGTCATCAATTTGATTAACCACTTCTTAATACTTAAACTTTTGTCTTTAATTTGCCGAGTTTGACAGCTGTGCCATAGGCCAAAAGCTCGGCAGCACTGCCTATTACACTGGTAGTCACAAAACGTACATTAATGATTGCATCTGCTCCCAATTTTTCAGCCTGAGCTATCATACGGTTAGAAGCTACTATACGAGCTTTCCCCATCATCTCAGTATACTCAACCAGCTCACCACCAAGAACAAGTCTCACTATAGCAGATAAATCCTTTCCAATCCAGATGGCATAGATAGTATGTCCCTTGACTAAGCCCAAATTCTCAGCAATCTCACTACCCGGTACTTCAGCTGAATTCTGAACTAATATACGGGTTTGCATCTCACCAACTGGGAGTTCCTCTTCCTGAGCTTTGTCTTTTTTCTGTTCAAGGGCTACTGTCAGTAAAACCAGCAGGATTCCACCTAAAAGGCAGTAAATAGCCACCTTTAGCCACCAGGGCAAGGCGGGCTCATGATATACCTGCCAAAGACCTCCCACAAAAATAGCAGTGAAGAGCCCAATTACAAAAGCAAGTGAACCGATTATTCGAAAAAATTTCATGATTTTTACCTCCTTATCGTAAAAATATTATTTTTATTTTACAATGTCGATAAATTTAT
>Ga0222639_1001154_pt1 | contig 11394 bp, 18 predicted proteins | sample AntAcemetagen185_FD_179863 | JGI IMG/M metagenome (GOLD analysis project Ga0222639, IMG submission 179863) | Saline water microbial communities from Ace Lake, Antarctica - #185 | ecosystem: Environmental > Aquatic > Non-marine Saline and Alkaline > Saline | place: Antarctica: Ace Lake...
ACGTTCACAAAACAAACATTTGTATGCAGGCCCCGGGATCCGAAGAAACTGTTCGATACAACCTCTGAAAAAATTTGTAACCCTCGTGTCAGGTATCCGGAGGTGTGGTAAGTCTACCTTACTTCGGCAGTATCTTGCTGAAAAAAAGCCGGTCTATTATATCCACTTTGAAGATATCCGTTTAGCCTCCTTTGAAATGAAGGATTTCGAAAAGCTTGAAAAACTATTTTTTGAAGAGTTTGGCAGGTCTGAAACATACTTTTTTGATGAAATACAGAATGTAGAAGGCTGGGAGATCTATGTTCGTTCACTCGTTGACCGGGGAAAAGAGGTCTTTGTAACCGGTTCAAATGCAACCCTGATGAGCAGCGAGCCTGGAACCCGGCTCACCGGGAGAACTATCAGGTACGAACTCTTTCCTTTTGATTTCGATGAATTTTCCCGTGCCAGAGGAACGGAAAAAAACATTGTAGAATTTGAAAAATATCTGAACGATGGCGGAATGCCGGAATACGTGCTCCAGAATGATGAGAGGATTTTACAGGCGCTTGTATCTGATATCATCTATCGCGATGTGCTGGTACGGCATAAGCTCCGGGATGTAGCGGTTGCAAAAAATATTGTCACCTATCTGCTCTCCAATACCGGAAAGGAGACCTCATTTAACAATATAGGAAAACTATTCGGCATTTCACCAAACACCGTCATATCAATTGTGAGTGCACTTGAGGACGCCTATCTGATTTTTGTACTGAATAAGTTTGATTACTCACTCCGGAAACAACAGAGAAATCAGAGAAAGATCTATTGCGTTGATAATGGACTGATGACCCACACCTCATTTCAGTTCACGGAAAACAAAGGAGTCTTACTTGAAAACCTGACATTCATCTGCCTCAGGAGAAAAGGGTACGAGTTGTACTTCCACAAAGGAAAGCACGAATGTGATTTTCTGGTAAAAGAGGGACTTTCTATAACAAAGGCATTTCAGGTCTGTTATGAGTTAAATGACGATAATTTTGCACGGGAAACAAATGGTCTTATCGAGGCTCTGAAAGAATATAATCTCAGTGAGGGAGTCATTCTTACCTTTGATCAGGAAGATGAATTTGAGATGGAGGGTCTGCGGATTCTTGTTTGTCCGCTCTATAGGTTTGATGAACCATCAAAACAGGTGTGAGGATGGTGTCTCATACTATCATCTCCGTTCCGGGATAGTCATATAAACGGTGTTTATAGTCGTCAAACTCCCGGATAGTGTCAGGTGCGACATCGTAGAGGAACTGCTCATCAGGACAGTAGACGACACGCCCTTTCAGAACCTCTATACGAACATAGAGTGGCAGATTCAAAAATATCTGAATGTCATACCGTTCATCACAGAGTTGGGAGAGTGCTCTTAGCCGGAATTGTCCGGCTTTTTCAGAAATGGCATCATAGAAAAGGCAGAGATCAGAAAACCAAAAAACGACTCTCGGTTATTTTCCTTTATATTCTGAGTAGAACTTCATCCATTCTTCAAGGCTCATGTCCAGGTCATCTCTGATTATTTTACGTAGAAGACCTTTTGGAATCTCTCTTGTTCCATGTACCGGAACCGTAGTTACTCTCCCGTCATCTGATAAAAGTCGTACATGAGAGCCATGAGTCCTCATCACAATAAAGCCCATGGTGTTTAATATTTTAATGAGCTCTGTACCGTTTAATGCCGGTAGTTTAGGCATTTTGAGCAATTTCCACTTCTCTAAACCCTACAAACGTGTTAAGTTCGGTAGTATTGGTCTCTTCAAGACAAAGGTGTATAACTTCTTTTATATTATCCATTGCTTCTTCGATGGTTGTTCCATAAGAATGACAACCCTTTAACAGCGGACAACTGACGATGTAATACCCATCTTCATCAGTTTCAATAAGTATCGGCAGGTGTAGCATTTTCATCTCTTTTACCTATTTTATGATACTATCTCTATCTTATTATTAGTTCCCTGAGTTGATAATCTCCCCACGGGTGTTGTGTACATCATACCAACGTGAGGGATATCATTTTGCCAGAGTTCAGGTGAGGTCTACAATACAGTTCATGCATTCAATTGACCAGAGTCAACAAATTGTCGTCCTGTCCCCTCCTGTGTTCGGGATTGTTACGTTGCCATTGACCATTCCACCCCGGTCTTATGACCGGAGCATCCACTTCCACACCGGAAGAATCTCAATTTTCTTATCATTTAGCAGGATATCCGGCTCTTCTGTTTCCATCGTCAGAATCAGGCCACTTTCAAGCTTATAAGAATCCATTGCTTCCATCAGGCCGGAGATCTCTCTTTTTCGTACAACCGGATCGTGAAGTTCTGCAGAAACCTGAACTGCCCCGGTGATCTGTATTCCTTCTTTTATGACAAAATCACATTCTTTTTTGCCACGATGATAGTAGACCTCAGCACCTTTTCTGATGAAGTGCAGAAAGACCAGGTTCTCAAGTTTTTGCCCGGTATTCTCTGAAAATGTGAAGGACACTGTCTTTAGAAAACTGTTATCGCCCGCATATATTTTTGATGACGAAACGCTCTGTTTTTTCACCGAATAATCAAATCTTCGAATCTGATAGAGAAGATAGACCGAAATGAGATAGTCGATGTATTTTTTTATGGTGGAAAGACTTTTGATGCCACTCACACTTTTTAACGTTGAATAGGAGTAGATGCCACCGGGATTTGAGATAAGATAGAGTACAAGATTTTTCAGTTCTTTTATTTCCCGGATACGGTACCGGAGAAGGACATCTTTTGTGAGGATGTCTTCAAAATACTGTCTTGTTATTGCCACGTCATTATTTTTTATCACGACCGGAAATCCACCATTGTTCAGATATTCGTTGAAATGGCTGAATATCCGGGCTTTATCGGTACTGGTTAACCGGTCCGGATATGATGTCAGGTCCACTGCGTGGTATTGCAGATATTCCTTAAAAGAGAAGGGCAATAATCTGATAACTTTGTTTCTTCCGGTCAGATATGATGAAATTTCCGAACTTAACAGCTGAGCATTCGATCCTGTGGCAAACACTTTCCTTCCTTTCGCATAGAGGTTGTTGAGCCATCGTTCCCAGTGTTCTGCATTTTGTATTTCGTCAAGAAATAGAACATAGTTCTCATCCGGCCCATAGAGTTCGGCAAGAACCTGCTCAATCTTCTCAAAATCGTCGATGGTAAATGCAGACAGCCTGATATCATCAAAATTGATATGTACCGTATGGTTTTCAGTTTTTTTTGCGATTATTTTAAGGAGAGTGCTCTTTCCGCATCTCCTGATGCCTGAGATGATAACGATTTCTTCGCCTTTGAGATAATAATCATAGTCAATATCCCGTTCAACAAATTCTTCTTCCTGGTCGAATAACTCCTGCTGGTCAATGATTATCTGCCTTAGAACAGATTTTTCCATGGGATTATCTTGGTCTGTGGTTATATAGCTTTTTTTGCTGTTTGATATGTCTTTAAATATAGATAGTAACTATCAAAATAATCCCGATCAGAAATCAGAGATTATCATTGGTAACGATCGTTACGAACACCCCTTTTGAACGAATGGAAATCGCGACTGAGCGTTTCACACCGCCCTGTAGGGCGTTGTTCGAGAATTTTTACAAAAACGTTCGGGTTGCATTCGTTATTTCAAAATTACGTTCGTACTTCTATTGAAAAAGGCTCAACACTCAAAAGGCGTTGTGCCCGTGTAAAATCTTTGATTTATCACGAAAGTAACCTTTGCAGATGAAAATGCCATCATATCTTCATCAAACAGTGCCTGAAACATTCGTTTCATGCACGTTTTTTTGGATATTTTAGGAGCATAAACACCTCCATGGACCAACTATCAAACTCAGGTTTGATAGAAACGATGGGAACGAATCCCATACTGATCCTGTAAGTTATTTATTTATGTTCTGGATTTATATTGTGTAAATAGCACAGAAGAAGGGACACGGGAGATATGAATGTGATGACGGTGGAAGGTATCAGCCAGATTACGGGATTATCCAAAGATGAAGTAATCCATAGGAGTTTAATCTCGTTTATTGAGATTGAGATCCGCCTTGCAGAAATGGATATTGCTGATATCAGGGAGAGATATAATGTGGTATCAAAAGAAGGACTTTATGAATCAATAAAATCCGGGAAAATAATGAGCCACCCCGCATGGGAAAACTACATTGTATGGAAAAATAAAGAGCGATATATAGAAAATTTGAAAGGGCAGGCAAATTTTAGCTGATGATATACAACATATATAATGAGATTGAGAGGATAGCAAAAATAGAATTTGGAGATATAATTGTTACAATTTGTGCAATGGGTGGTAATACCCGGCTCCCAAACAAACTTAGAATATTTTTTTATGATGAAAGTTTTTTGGATATCTGGCTTTCGTTAGATGGAGATTATTCTTATCACTGGGAAGGAAGAGCGCAAAGAGGAAAGATCTATAGATGGGATAATGCTCCCGATCATCCTGAAATTAGTACCTTTCCAAAACATTTTCACGATGGTTCACAGAAAAATGTTCTTGCAAGTGATCTTTCTGGAGATTATTGTGTTGCAATCCAGGAAATTCTAACATTTATCAGATCAAAATTATGAAACGCACTGAAACAAATGTTTCAGGCACTTCCTGATGACAACTTCATTTAGAATGAAAACACACATGGTTTTCTAACGAATCAGAGGCACAAACAATGAAAGTGACTTGGCACCTCTCATCAATAACCGATTAAAACTATTTTCTCACCAGGCAGGAAGTTTATCGTCATTTTGAACTTCGAGCTCTTCTGAAAACTAACCCACGAATTGCCATCGGAGGCACAAATGTGACTATGATTACGAATGTTAAATTGCCCCTCAGGCAAATTCACTGCCCATTTTAATGGATGTGAATCTAAGTCATCAAAAATATACAAATTAGCGAAAAGTCATTGTACTCTGTTATTAGATAAGAACCATTGATAAAAGCCGCATTATCAGAGCTGTTGGCAAAATTGAAGACTTGGTGTTGGAGGATACAATAATTGAGGCTTTCTCTTTTTAGTTGGGTATTATGTGATCTGGTTTGGTAGGACCATTCTGATACTGATCCTTTGAATTATCGTTGAAACTAAATTTCTGAGAATGTTTGGACCTTCTTATAGTGCCGGACGTTTTTTTGAACGAATGGAAATCGCGACTGAGCGTTTCACACCGCCCTGTAGGGCGTTGTTCGAGAATTTTTACAAAAACGTTCGGGTTGCATTCGTTATTTCAAAATTACGTTCGTACTTCTATTGAAAAAGGCTCAACACTCAAAAGGCGTTGTGCCCGTGTAAAATCTTTGATTTATCACGAGAGTAACCTTTGCAGATGAAAATGCCATCATATTTTCATCAAACATGCCTGAATATACATTTCATGCACGTTTCTATAGAAAGAATTTTTCTAACATAGACATGAATAGTGTAATGAATCGGGAAGATCTGCTATGACAAAGATGCGACTGACTATTCTGATCTGGGAGGAAGATGTAGTATACGTATCCCGGTGTCAGGAACTGGAGATTGCCAGTTGCGGTGACACACCACAACAGGCACTTGATAACATCCGTGAGGCAATTGAACTTTATTTTGAGAACGCCAGGGCTCTCGATATGCTGCAGGATCTTAAACCAATGCTTACATCTCCCCATAAATTTACGTCTGTGATCGAGGTTGAAGGATGACAAAGCTCCCTCTAATCTCTTCTGATGCCTGACATAACACGTGCAAAATTCTCAATGATTCTGAAGATCCTTTCTGATAATTCCCGGTGGGTGGGACACGAGGTTTTCTCTCTGAGATTTGATAATTCTCAGAAGATTATCTTTCAGGAGCATCAGTATGTTTTTCTTTGGCTTGGTGCTTTGATAACGCATCCATTAATAATGGTGTGTTTTGATCAGTAGTACTGACGAATTAATTGCAGTATGCAAACACATCGGCCGCCCGGAGACTGCTGCTTTCGCTCTTTTCATCTGAGGGAACATTGTGTGTACCTGTACATTGATTTTTGAGGTGGGAATGCCGGGATTTTCTGGTTGCATCAGTAAAGGAGACATACTGGAAGAAGCACTACAAAAGATCAGGGAAGCTATTGAACTGTGCCTGAAATATTCATTTCATGCATGTTTTTCTCATGCCAGATTATGGATGAGATGGTATCTGTGTGAAAATGTTCATCACAATTAATATTTTTCAAAGAGATATTCCGTAATATTTCCGATATCACGGATTATTTTCTCATAGTTTTCGTAAATCTCATCGATTATTAAAGAATCATATGCATGAACAATTGCATTTCTAAGACCGTTTAGTTTTCTTAAACCCTCATGTACACCTTCATTAATACACCCACTTTCAAATAAGGCAGTGAATTTTTCGTAATCACCACTATCTCTTTTGCCGTTTTGTTTTTTCTCAATTATTACAACAATATCAATGAGTGCTTCAACTGCTACATGAATCGCATACAAAATTGCCATCTGTGTTGTTTCGTCTGTTTGAAATTCTACCAGATTTGAGGGTTTATTTTCATTTAAATATTTTATTTTACCAATGATAAATTCGGTTTTCCGGGAAATTTTCTCAGATTGCATCGACAACAGACCTCAATTCGTCAAGTATTTTCTCCCGGTTTTTTACCAATGGCTTAAAGTCCTGACAGGATTTTAAATAATCCCCAAGTTCTTCAGGATTTTTACAGAACACTATAATGTAGTCTTTTGCAATAGCCGATCTGATGCTTTCACTACATCCTTCAAAGATCACAACATCATACCTATCCATTCGGACATTTGGATAGATTTCATCATAGAGTATTGCACTATAATCCTTCGGGTTTTTTGACACAATGCAAATATCGATATCAGAATAATGTTCTTCTTCGCCGCGGGCATAGGATCCAAAAATCAGAACCGCAAAGTATTTTTCGCTGCAAAAGGCAAAATCCCTCCTTACTCTGTGAATAACGGTATCATTTTTATTCTTAGTTCCGGGGGGGTTTACCGGATCGTCAGCCACAATCATACAGATTCCTGATCTATTCTTTTACTACCTAGGTATAATAAACTGATTCATTTCCGGCACTGTGAAAAAGAGTCTTTCGAGTCAGTGTCGTTTGACAGGGCAGAGTACTATTCTCACACCATTTAACATTAAAATGACGAACCCATTTTTATCAAACAGCGCCTGAAATATTCATTTCACACGCGTTTTTTGTAATGTACTCCCCGGTTCTGTATGATAGCGGCGTGAACGTTTCCCTGTAATCCTAAAAGAGGATGTCCAATGGAGAACTACCTGGGGTTTTTCTCCACCGGGCTGTGTACTCTCTGAGAGTCAGAGTACAGAAGATGCCCGTCAGTCTGCTCCCCGGGAGTTGTCCAGTTCTCCGCGGGAGAAGAGCCAGTCCCAGGCCTCTTTTGTTGTCTGCCAGTCGAAGCTGTCTTTTGTGGTACGTCTGCCCAGACGATGGATCCAGCGGGCGTTCTGCATCATGGTAAGGGTTGCCGTGCCGGGGAGGATGTCCTTTACCTGACGGTACCTGAAGATTTTCCGGCCAAAGCGGCGGCATACGGTCCGGAACTGCTCGCCGGACGGGGTTAAGAGATCAATCCGCCGCATTGGATACCTCAGTCATCTTTGTAGCAAGAACGACCAGAGCTGTTGCCATACCGGTGGTAGTGAGGGTGAGTTTTCGGGCTACATGACCGGCATCGAGGGGGCAGAGTGTCCGGGTAAGGAGGGCCTGGTGTTCCAGGCGGATGATACTCCGGCTGACGGTCCGGCCGTCCAGAGCTAACCGCCGGCTGATGGCCGAGGCGTAGGTGCCCGGGTGAGTGGCGACCTCAAACAGGACGGACCTGTCGGTTTTGGGGAGGTCCGGGGGTGTCATCAGGCTCCTCTGAACCAGCGGTCTATGAGCGTGCGTGCTACCCGGGTGCCTGCCGGGGTGAGATAGATCTGATCGTCTGTCAGTCTGATAAGACCTTCCTCGTAGAGTGTCCGGCAGTCTGTGCGAACCCAGGTCAGGTCGGCCGGCTGAGGGAGTTGGGCGGCCAGGTCGGTGACGTTCACCCCGGCGTCCGGATTATCAGACCACTGCGGTACTACTGCCAGAAAAACAATTGCGGCCATCTTCGGGATGCCCAGACAGTTCGTGAGATAGTTCAGAAGTCGGGTGATTCCTTCCTCGTTCCGGGGGATTGGACTCTCGTTTTCAGGCTCCGGAAGCAGGGGATCCCGGGCGGCGATGAGTGAGAGGAGCGCCAGCGTGACGGTATCCGGTTTATCGGCGCAGAGGTATACGGCTGTGTCGGTCAGCCGGATGGTCAGGTTCCCGGTCATATGCCAGGTTTCATCCTGTGTTTTGATGCTGGGAAGGCCCCAGATGGGAAAGACCCTGGCAAGGGAGGCCCTGAGGTCGGGGCTGTGGATGACATACTGCAGGTGATCCTCGGGTTTTGGGCCGGACCGCTTCTTTCGTGGGATTTGTTTTTTCCGGCCCGGTGGTTCTTTTGTTACCATTGTTGGTTGTTCTGTTTTTCGGCGTTCTGCTGAGGATTTTGTCCTTTTGGTGGATTTTTTCTGCACGGTGTATCTCTCCGGCATCAGTTTTGCTGCTCTCTTTTTTTCAGTTCTCATTGTATCAGCTTCCGGATTGGCCCCTTTTGGCCGCCGGGGACGAAGCCGGTTTTTAACGACGGTCCGGGCGGTATGTGTTATCTGAGTGAAGGCATTGGGTGGCCTGCCGGGAAGAAGGCCCAGGCCCCGGGCGGTTATGGTTCTCACGGGATCCCTCCCGGTGATACGTCGGTTTTCATCTCCGCTGTCGGTCCGGGTCTTTCTCCCGTTGCCATGCTTAGGATTACCGGTGCCGGGTTCAGACTGGTAAGGACGGCGATCTCCGCCCGCAGCGCCTCACGGCCGGCTGCGAGATCGTCTTCGAGGGTATAGATTGCGGTTTGCAGCTTTTCTCTCTGGTTCATAAGGTTCTGATATTCGGGCCTCTCTTCCAGTCGCCGCCCGGTTTCCCGGCGTCGTTTGTCTGCGTTGGAGAGCCGGGGATCCTTTGTTTTCAAAAACTCCATATCCACGTTCTGGTCCATATTCTGCTCCATCTTCCGGATTTTTTGGGTTAGTTCCAGACGCTGGTTCTGTCGGTAGCGATACGTTCGGCGGATTTTTACGAGTGTGGCCGGGCGGGTGAGGATGTCTTTGCGGAGGGCGGCAATTTCGGTCTCAAACGCCGCTTCGGTTTCGGGAAACTGCCGTGCAGATGGTTCTTCTGAAGGGAGGGTGGTCTCAGACGACGGGGCAGGGTGTGGTTCCCTGGCTTCTTCAGGTGGTTTCATGTTTCGGTTCCCGGCGGAGGATGCAGGAGGTCTGGTGTCGGGTTTTTGCGGTGCGTGGGGTGTCCGGGTCATGCGGTCACTCCCACAGGATGATCGGTCTGGAAGCTGTTGAGTGCCGCAGCAAACGGGTGGCCTGCCGGTTCCCTGAACAAACCAGATGAACCCTGTGGTGTTTGTTCTGGTGTAGCCGGACGGTCTGTGTTCTGCCGATCCGGTGGCAGGGTTCTGGCCGGTGCGGAAGGGTTTTTGGCGGGTGCTTCCGGACGGTTGTGTCTGCATGCCGGTCCGGGTTGTTCTGTCTGTGTTCCGTGTTTCATTGTTTTGTGCTCGGTGTAACGCTGGTGTTTTCTGTGGTCGTTTTGTGAATTTTTCACGGGTTGTGTCGCTGTGCTGTCACTGGTCTGTCACTTTTCTGGTCACTGTGCTGTTCCGGTTTATGGGTGTATTGCCCGGTTTGTCTGTCGCCATCCGGGTGGGAAACCGGCAGGGTTTTCCGGCGGGGTTTCTGGCGGGATTTTCGTGCCGGTTCCCGTGAATGGTCTGTGGTTTATTCCCCGGGGACATACCCGGATGGGAGGGGTGTCGTTCGGACGGTTTTGTTTGGTTGTATGACAGGGTAGGCCCTGCCACAAAAGAAGGTCGAACTTCCAAATACTTAAATAGTATTGTTTAAAAAAAGTAACCTTTTGTTAATATTGCCGGAAATATTACCTTTTATTTCATAGAATGCAAAGAAAAAGGAACGACTATGACCAAAAAACCTACTGTTCACGTTGGTGGCCGGATCCCCGGGGATCTTGCCGCGCAGATTATAGCGGCCCGGAAGCAGACCGGGATGAGTCAGACGCACTTCATGCGGCGTGCTCTTGAGACCTATCTCTGGTTGGAGGGTGACCTCCCTGAAGAAGTCATGAACGGCATCAGTGATGCCGCAGAGCAGACCGGGATGAGCGTCAGAGAAGCTGTTCTGAAATGTCTGGAAGACGGTATCGTTCACCTTTCTCAGTCCAGGTGCCGGAACTGTTCGATGATCAATGATATTGAAGCAAATTACTGCAGCAACTGTGGTCTGCCCCTCAACCCCGAGGCCCGCAAGGCACTGCTCCGCTTAGAGAAAATGGTAGAAGAATACCCGGCCCTGATACAACACTATCTGAGTACGAAGAACACAGAAAACACTGAGATCTAAAACAAAAAAACAGATCAGACGGGAGAGCATGACATGTGGATCCTGTTTTTTCTGTTTTCGGTTCATCAGAATCAGGTCCCGGACGGTATGTGACATTTAGCATGCAAATCACTTCGTGATTTCGCATCAAACAGTGCCTGAAACTTCTGTTTCATGCACGTTTTTTTAAACCGTGTATGGAGGAAAAAGTCCGGGCAGGTCTGATGAAAAGTCTATGACCGGCGATGAAAAGTCCATGACCGGTGATGAAAACGTTCATGACCGGTGATGAAAATCTACACATTCTCTGAACATCAGGGACCATCCGAAGGGAGACACGGCCGGTTCATGTGGAGCGTCTGAATCTGTGCAGTACATGTGACGTCTATTCTGTAGGTTCAGAGATCTCCGTACTCCGGAAAATTTCACCATGCATCTGTCAGGTTCCAATACGGAGGTTTTCAGTTATTTTCTCTCCTTACTATTCATCTTTTTGATAAAATTTGCAAAATAGTGCACTTTTTTTTAACATTTTAGTGCAATTCCCGGCAATCTTCTGAAAAATAATAACATATCAAAGGATTTAACTGGAGGATCTTTCAACGCTAGACCGTGGTACGTAAACGATGCTGTTTTGACGTCGATTGTGACGTCGATGTACAATTTAAACTTCTCTGTAATGAGAAAGGCAGAAAAAAATCACGGTTCCTTGAATTACTGATGCGTCTTGCTATTGATCAGTATAACGGAATTCTGCAACTGGCTCAACATGAGCTTTCAGAAGAGTGTTCACCGGAAGAAACACAGGATCA